>QFCH01000013.1_pt1:0-275000 | contig 339833 bp, 312 predicted proteins | sample 5346071 | NCBI WGS metagenome assembly QFCH01 (sample SAMN09062255, study PRJNA434731) | Human gut metagenome, whole genome shotgun sequencing project. | isolation source: stool timepoint B chromium assembly | host: Homo sapiens | collected 2015
CTGTTAAAAGAAACAGAGCATCTGCTGAAATGTTCAGATGCCAGAACCAATGGTGATCCTGTGTGCCGAAGTCTGGTGATTCGTAGGGAACCGATGGAGGAGAATATCCTTGGGCTTGTCCGTCAGTATGCAGCGTCAATGTTGAAAAAAGGAAAGAAAGTATCTTCCAAAAGACAATGTGAATACAAAGAGATCAATACTACAGAATTGCAAAAACAGAGCCGACAGTTGACCTCGGAAAAGATGAAACTCTATGATGATTACAAAGATGGTCGTATAGATCGTGATTCGTATAAGCAGAGAGCTGAAAAGATAAGTGTACAGCTGGATGAAATAAAACGAAAGATAGAAGATGCGAAGAATAGTAAAAAGCTTCTTGAACAAAATGAACTTTCTGATAAAATAAAACTAAAAGATTTCTTGGGAATTCAGAAGTTCGATACAGAGAAGCTGCGTGAGATTATCAAGGTGATCCGTGTTCATAGTCAGGATGAAATTGAAATCGAATGGAATTTTGACGATATTTTTTCAGAACAGAGATAACTTGAGCAGGACAAGAATGACTTATCAAAAGATAATAAAGGTGCTGGGACTACCTGATGGAAGCGTCAGATAGTCTTCGGCAGAAAAAAATAAAATTTTTTTTGTCCTATACTTGACACATCCACATGTGTTCCGGCACACCTTCTGCACGAACTATGCAAACGACGGCATGGACATTAAAAATCTTCAGTACCTGATGGGTCACTCGGATGCAGGCGTGACACTGAATGTTTACACCCACGCAAGCTACGCACACGCTGCGGAGCAGATGGCGGAAATTTCACAGTTCCGCCATTCCCCTGAAGCAAAAAAAGACAGGGGTTTTGCTGTTGGATAAACAGCAAATATGGTGGTAGTATTTTAAGTTTACTACACCATTTACTACACCACTTGGTGGTGTAGTTACATAGATTTATAGAGACTTATGAAAAAATGAAGAAAAACCGAAAGCCCGAAAAACCTTGTAATATCAGCGTTTTCGAGGCTTATGGAGGAATATAGAGATTATGATAAAAGTACTTTTTATTTGCCACGGCAATATCTGCCGTTCCCCAATGGCAGAATTTGTTATGAAGGATTTAGTAAAAAAAGCTGGTCTGTCAGATCAGTTTGAGATTGCGTCTGCTGCAACTAGTCGGGAAGAAATTGGAAATCCTGTTCATCGTGGAACCAAAAACAAATTAAAACAATATGGTATTTCCACGGATGGAAAATGTGCGATTCAGATGACGAGCGAGGATTATCGTGCTTATGATTACATCATTGCTATGGAGCGATACAACCTTCGGAATATGGAGCGGTTTGTCCATGGAGATCCAGCGCATAAAGTACATCTGTTGTTGGATTTTACGGATCGTGGGGGAGATATTGCGGATCCGTGGTACACAGGAAATTTTGATGAGACTTATGATGATGTGCTGGAAGGCTGTCGGGGATTATTGCAGTATATCCGGGAGCATGTACTGCAATAGTTGATAGTTGAGTTTTTTATAGACAGTGTCTTTAAAAACATTTATACTTTAAAGTCATAAATACTTTAAAGTGATAAATATGTTGATATCCAAATCATACAAATGGAAATTGCCTAAGAAGAAATGAGGTTGAAATAATGTATTATGTACCGGATGGCACAGAAGTGTGCGGATTTTATGAATGTGAAGAATGTGGAAATCGATTTTTGTCTTTGAAGATCGGACCGAAGTTGGTGTGTCCATATTGTGGGGAAGAACCGGATATGGAAATCGGCCCGGATGAAGAGATGCCGGTGGCAAAGGAAACAGCTAAATTGCTGGAAATGGTGGAAGGTACGGAAAATGTGGAACGAATGGATGCATTGCTTTCACTGGCGGTAACCGGTGGGGATTATGAGTGGATCTGACCATAGAATTCTGATTGGAGCAGGGAAGATTTACAGCGATATATCACAGAGAAAAGAGATATAAGTAAGATAGGAGAGCGGACAGAAATGTTTTTTATGATGGGAATCACGGATGGCCGGAAAGAATTGAATTACAGTCAGACGGAAATCTGCAGTGTCTGCGGATGCTATGGGCGTTATCAGGTATTTATGACCTATACCGTTCTATCACTGTTTTTTATTCCATGTTTCAAGTGGAATCGGCATTATTATGTACAGACAAGCTGCTGTAATACGTTATATGAACTTGACAGGGAAGTTGGCAGACGGATAGAACGGGGCGAGAATGTACGGATTCTGGCGGAACATTTGCAAAAGCTGGGAAGTGGAAGAAGTAGTTATACCGACTATAAACGATGCCTGAACTGTGGATATGAAACGACAGAAGATTTTGTGTTTTGTCCCAAATGCGGTGCAAGGCTTTGAACGCTTTACGAGTAAATCGCGAAATCGGATTGTGAATGTCCGTTTTACAAAATGAAGGAAGTCCCCGGTTATATTACAGTTAGTAATACGTAGCGGGGACTTTTTTCAGTCAGGAGGAATGATATGTGGAAAATTAAGCAGATTGCAGAGGCAGATTTTGGCTGTGAGGAACGGATGCCGGGAGAAAAATTAAAATGCCTGGTAATCCTGGAAGATGAAAGTGGTAATGTGCGTTGCCTGGAAACAGAAGATGAATGGCTGACGGAACAGGGACTGAATGAGGGCAGTGAATGGAAAGACTGAATGAAATTTTGACGTCTGCTTTACTCAGCAATTTGTTTTCCGGTCACATCCAGATGATATTTTTCTCGGTAGATGAGCTCTGAGATAGGGACAAGCTGATACCCTTTTTCCTGAAGCTGTGTCAGCAGGTTATCCAGTGCATCTGCCGTATATTTTGCCCCGTTATGGCACAGGATGATGGCACCGCCATCAAGGTGTTTGCTGTCGCAGATACGGGAGATGATATCATCAACGCCATAATCTTTCCAGTCAAGGCTGTCGATGGACCACTGAATTGGATAATAGCCACAGGAGAGCACACCGGTGATGACCTCGTTATCATAGTCGCCATAAGGCGGCCGGAAGAGGAACATTTCATAGCCGGTGAGCTCTTTTACTTTTTTATGGACAGACATGATTTCATCCCGAATCTCCGTGTCGGAGAGTTGGCTCATATTTTTGTGGTTCTGACTATGATTGCCAAGATCGTGTCCGGCTTCATAGATTGCCCGGACATCATCCGGGTAAGATTCTACCCAGCCGCCGGTCATGAAAAACGTGGCATGTACGTTGTGTTTGGCCAGAATTTCCAGAATACGTGAGGTATCGTCATTGCCCCAGGCGGCATCAAAGGAAATGGAAATCTTTGGTTCCTGTGTGTCTACGCAGTAGATGGGAAGTTCTTTTCCGTTGACAGTATTGCTGACGGAAATCGTACCGTTGGTCATTTGAAAATAAATTGTTACGGCAAGGATACAGATAACCGTTGCCGGCAGCAGAATGGACAGGTGTTTTTTTTCCTTCATGGGTTCTCCTTTTTTATTTCTCAGAGATACGATTATTACAATATATATGCTCCAAAAATACTTTTATTAATGCCACTGGAAAAATGTGTATTGTCCGGGAAAAAGTACAGTAAGAAATGTGTAAAAAATAACAATAATAGTTGACTTTCTGTTTAATAATAGTATAATCGAAATCGTGACAAAAGTTTAGTGACAGTCAACATTTTGTTAAGCATTCAGAATCTGACAACGTCATGGAATGAATGGAATCACAGAAATAATGAAAATATAAAAATCTTTTGACAGAAATGGAAGCGAGAGAGATGGAGCCGAATTATGTGAACAGCAGAATCGGAGAAAAAATTAAAGATCTGAGAAATAAAAATGGCCTGACCCAGCAGGAACTGGCAGACCGGGCGGAACTGACCAAAGGATATATATCCCAGCTGGAGCGTGGCCAGGTGGCACCTTCCGTGGTGACACTGCTGGATCTGATTGAGTGTCTCGGAACGACACCTTCTGAATTTTTCAAAGAGACGGAAGAGGAACATGTCGTATATTCCGAAGGTGCTTTTTTTGAGAAAATTGATGAAGTGGGCAACAGTATCCAATGGATCGTGCCCAATGCACAGCAGAATCAGATGGAACCACTTCTGGTAGTTGTACAGCCGAAGGAGCAGCTGCAGGAAGATAAACCACACGAGGGGGAAGAATTCGGATATGTGATTTCCGGGCGGATCCGACTGCATCTTGGAGACAAAAGCTATGTGGTAAAATCCGGTGAGAGTTTTTATTTCCGTGCGAATCGGAATCATTTTATTGAAAATACAGGCAGCCGTCCGGCAAAATTTGTCTGGGTGAGCACACCACCGACATTTTAGCCCAATGAAGTAAATAGGATGAGTGGGGTGCGAATATCCGCCGGCCCCGGATAGTGTGAGCAGAAATTTGAAAAACATATGAGGAGAAAAAGGGATGGAACAGGCAATCTTGAATTTACAGCATCTGACAAAATCTTTTGATGGGAAAAAGATTCTGGATGATCTGAGCATTGACATAGGAAGAAATGAATTTGTGACTCTGCTGGGTCCTTCCGGCTGTGGCAAGACTACCACATTGCGTATCATTGGTGGTTTTGCGACACCGGATGAGGGAAAGGTTATTTTTGAAGGTAAGGATATTACGAATCTGTCTCCGGATAAGCGTCATATCAACACTGTATTTCAGAAATATTCGCTGTTTTCCCATATGAGTGTCGGGGAAAACATTGCATTTGGACTGAAATTGAAGAAAAAGAGTAAATCATATATTCAGGATAAGATCAGATATGCATTGAAACTTGTGGATTTGGAAGGGTTTGAAGACCGACATCCGATGTCTCTGTCCGGTGGACAGCAGCAGCGTATCGCTATTGCCCGTGCGATTGTAAATGAGCCGGAAGTGCTGCTTTTAGATGAGCCGTTGGGAGCATTGGATCTGAAGCTGCGTCAAGACATGCAGCAGGAGCTGATTAAGATAAAAAATGAACTGGGTATTACTTTTATTTTTGTAACTCACGATCAGGAAGAAGCACTGACCATGTCTGACCGGATCATTGTTATGAACCAGGGGTTGATCCAACAGGTGGGTACGCCTGTAGATATTTACAACGAACCGCAAAATGCGTTTGTAGCTGATTTTATTGGTGAGAGTAATATCATTGACGGTGTGATGCCTAAGGATTGTCTGGTGGAAATCCTCGGATGTCCGTTCCCGTGTGTAGATACTGGATTTGCAGCGAACGAAAACGTCGATGTAGTCATCCGTCCGGAAGATATGGAATTCCTTGAAAAAGGGAAAGGTATGATGGATGGCGTTGTTACTTCGATTCTGTTTAAGGGTGTGCATTATGAAATGAAGGTGCAGGCGAATGGTTATGAGTGGCTGGCGCACAGCACCATTGCTTATCATCCGGGGACAGAGATTGGTCTGTATGTGAAGCCGGAAAATATTCAGATTATGCACAAACCGGTGTCTGCTGCACAGGAGGTAATCAAAAAGAATGAATAAGAGAAGTTTGTTGGCAACACCGTATATCGTCTGGATCATCGGATTTACAGTGCTGCCGATCCTGATGATCGTATTTTATGCTCTGGGAGATGGAAACGGTGGATTTACCCTGTCTAACATTCTGGCAATTTTCGAACCGGTGCATCTGAAATCATTGTTGCTTGCACTGTGGCTGGCTTTACTGTGTACAGTGGTCTGTCTTTTGCTGGCCTATCCGCTGGCTGTGATACTGCGGAAATTGAACATCGGAAAAAAAGGATTGATGGCTATTATCGTGATTCTTCCGATGTGGGTAAACTTTGTACTGCGTATTATGGCCTGGCAATTGTTGTTGTCCAGAAACGGAATTATTAATGCAATCCTTGGGGTATTGGGGCTGCCGGGACAGGATCTGGCGAATTCCAATGTGGCGATTGTTATTGGCATGGTTTATGATTATCTGCCGTTTATGATTCTTCCGGTATACAATGCGGTGATGGAACTGAATGAGGATGTCATCGAGGCAGCCCGCGATCTGGGGGCACCGTTGTCCGCAGTTTTGACCAAAATCATGATTCCACTTACCATGCCGGGCATCATCAGTGGAATTACCATGGTGTTTGTTCCGTCGCTGACCACGTTTGCTATTCCGGATATTCTTGGAGGTGGCAAGATCATGTTGATTGGAAATATCATTGAACAGGAATTTTCCACCAGCATGAACTGGAATCTTGGTTCCGGTCTGTCTATCGCACTGATGATTTTTGTACTCATCAGTATGATGTTTACAGTGAAAAATGACGGAGGAAAGGAGAGCAGCGTATGGTAAAGCGTTTTTTTATGAAATTTTATTTGGTACTGATTATTGCGTTTCTGTACATTCCGATTGCAGTGCTGGTGGTTCTCTCCTTTAATGCATCCCGATCCCGGGTTGTCTGGGGCGGATTTACACTGAAATGGTATCAGATTTTGTTACATAACAGTGATGTAGTCGCAGCATTACAGAACACACTGACAATCGGTTTCGCTTCAGCAGCCATAGCTACCGGCATCGGCCTGTTGGCCGCCATCGGCATTGATGCCATGAAGAAACGAAGTTATTCCCTGACACTTGGAATAGGAAACATTCCAATGTTGAATGCAGATATCGTGACCGGTATTGCGCTGATGCTCTGGTTTTCCAGATTTACAAGTCTGGGTTATGTCAGCATCTTGCTGGCACATGTAACATTTAATATTCCATATGTGATCCTGAGCATCCTGCCGAAACTCCAGCAGATGGATATGAGTGTGTATGAAGCGGCACGTGATCTTGGAGCAAACAGTGTCACGGCGTTTTTCCGGGTAGTATTCCCAATGATCTTTCCATCTGTTGTCAGTGGATTCTTTATGGCTCTGACCATGTCTATGGATGATTTTGTAGTCACCTATTTTACAAAAGGTGCAGGAATCAACACATTATCTACTATGATCTACGGTGAGTTGAAGCGTGGAATCAAACCGGAAATGTATGCGTTATCGACACTGATCTTTGCTGTGGTGCTGGTGGTTCTGCTTCTGGCAAATTTTGTGCCGGAGATTCGTCAGAAACAGCTGAAAAAGGCAGCAATGTAAAGGGAAGGTGACAGCATGAAAATAAAAAAATGGAAAAGTCGGGTGGCGATGGCGCTGTGTGTTGCCATGACCGGAATTTTAGTTGGCTGTGGTGCCACCGGAGAAGAGGAAAGCTCCGTGGATATGTCCGAAGCCGGCGGAAAAAATACTATTGTTGTATTAAATTATGGTGAATATATCGATACGTCAGTATTAAAGCAGTTTCAGAAAGAGACTGGTATCAAGGTGCTTTATGAGGAAGCAACGACGCCGGAGGAAATGTATTCCAAATATAAGGCAAGTACGATTCCTTACGATCTGATCTGTTCTTCTGATTATATGGTGGAGCGGTTGATCGAGGAAGGCGAGACAGAAGAGATTGATTTCAGCCAGATGCAGTACATCGATAATATCGGAGAACTGTATTGGGAGATGTCAAAATCTTATGATCCGGAACTCAAGTACAGTATCCCGTATTTTTGGGGAACAGTAGGTATCCTGTATAATACAAATATGGTAGATGAAGAGATTACCAGCTGGGATAGTCTGTTTAACGGCAAATATGCCAGGGAAATCATTATGCAGAACAGTATCCGGGATGCTTATATGTGTGCATTAAAATACAAAGGATATTCGCTGAATACCACAAATCATAAGGAACTGCAGGTAGCACAGAATATGTTGCTTGAGCAGAAACCAGATGTGGAAGCATACTTTGTGGACGAAGTCCGTGAAGAGATGGTGGCCGGAAATGCAGCGTTGGCAGTTTGCTATTCCGGAGAGGCATATCTGGCCAATGAGTATGATGAAGACCTGGAATATGTCGTTCCGGAAGAGGGATCCAATGTATGGTTTGATTCTTGGATGATGATGAAAAAAGGAGAAAACCATGAAGGAGCACTGAAGTTTTTGGATTTCCTCTGCAGGGAAGATATCGCTATGAAGAATTTCGAAGAAATTTATTATCCGACACCGAATACGGCAGTATATGATCAGCTGGATGAGGAGACAAAAGAGGATCCGCTAATTTTCCCGAGTGAAGCGACACTTGAAAAATGCGAGGTATACAAAGCACTGGATGCGGACACCACCGCATATTACAGTCAGCTTTGGAAAGAACTGAAAACAAGTTAGATTCAAGTCGAACGCACGTGAGACTTGGTGCGTGATTCTGGTCAGCGAAAGCTGACATATTCTTCTCAGAATCACTGCACTCTACACTTTGAGGCTGCTGTATCAAAACTGTGATGAAGTTTGATACAACAGCCTTCTTTTTACCCTTGTGGAAATGTCCGGATTGGGTTATAATAGGAACGCTTACGAAATAGAAATGAACGAATCAGCAATTTTTTATCTGGCAGGAAATCGCAGCGAATTTTTCGTCAGATAAAAGTACTTTGTGCAGATACTGCACACTCGCAGAAGAAAAAAACAGATGCTGGATCGTAAAGAATAGACAGAAAGAGGTAGAGTTATGGCTAAAGTCAGAACAAGATTTGCACCGAGCCCGACAGGCCGTATGCATGTTGGAAATCTGCGCACTGCTTTGTACACGTATCTGATTGCAAAGCATGAGGGCGGAGAGTTTATACTTAGAATTGAAGATACGGATCAGGAGCGTTTTGTGGAAGAAGCGCTTGGAATTATTTACCGTACCCTGGAAAAAACAGGTCTGATCCATGATGAGGGACCGGACAAAGATGGCGGATATGGTCCATATATCCAGAGCGAGCGCTGCAAGAGCGGGTTGTATATGGAATATGCAAAACAGCTGATCGAAAAAGGCGAGGCATATTACTGCTTCTGTGATAAAGAACGCCTGGATTCTTTAAAACAGAATATCAACGGAAAAGAAATCAGTGTCTATGACAAACACTGTCTGCATCTTTCCAAAGAAGAGATTGAGGCAAATCTGGCTGCCGGGAAACCATATGTTATCCGTGCCAATGTACCGAATGAAGGCGAGACAACTTTCCATGACGAGATTTACGGAGATATCACACAGCCGAACTCTGAGTTGGATGATATGATCCTGATCAAATCCGACGGATATCCGACTTATAACTTTGCAAATGTAGTAGACGATCATTTGATGCACATTACGCATGTTGTCCGTGGTAATGAGTATTTATCGTCTGCACCGAAATATACCAGATTGTATCATGCATTCGGATGGGAAGAACCGAAATATATACACTGTCCGCTGATCACAAACGAGGAACATCAGAAACTGAGCAAACGAAGCGGACATTCTTCTTACGAGGATCTGATCGAGCAGGGATTTTTGTCTGAGGCAGTGGTAAACTTTGTCGCTTTACTTGGTTGGAGTCCGGTAGATAACCGTGAGATTTTCTCTCTGGAAGAACTAGTAGAGAATTTTGATTACCATCACATCAGCAAATCTCCGGCTGTTTTCGATATGGTAAAACTGAAATGGATGAACGGCGAGTATATCAAAGCGATGGATTTTGATGCTTTTTATGAGTTGGCAGAGCCATACATCAAAGAAGTGATACACCGCGACTGCGATTACAAGAAGATTGCGCAGATGGTGAAGACACGTATCGAGATTTTCCCGGATATCAAAGAGCATATTGATTTCTTTGAAGCAGTCCCGGAATATGATATCGCCATGTATACACATAAAAAGATGAAAACAACTGCCGAGACATCTCTGGCAGTTTTGAAAGATGTCCTTCCATTGATGGAGGCTCAGGAAGATTACAGCAATGACGCACTGTATGCAATGCTCAGCAGTTATGTAAAAGAAAATGGATATAAGAATGGTTATGTTATGTGGCCGATCCGTACCGCACTTTCCGGAAAACAGATGACACCGGGTGGCGCAACGGAGTTGATGGAAGTTCTTGGAAAAGAAGAATCCATTGCGCGTATCAAAGCAGCTATTGAAAAACTGGCAGCGGAAGCATAATAACGAGTCAGACAGAACGTACATCAGGGGAGGGAAGAGTACCTGATCGGACAGCACTCTTGCCCTCTCTTTTTGTGCGTAAAATATGAGGATGAAGAGCACAATTTGTAGTTATAATCATGCAGGTGCAAGATATAGCTGATGCAGGCAGAAGATCCCCCGGTAATTGTGCAAAGTGCTATTTTTATATTTTTATATTTTGAAAATTAAGCGGAAAAAGTGTTGGATTCAGGCTATGTTCCTGCTAATCTGAAAAAGTCAAGACATAGATTGAAAATTGTGGATATTGTAGGAAAATAACTATATATAGGATTTGCAATTGAAAAACTATACTAGATATTGTACAATGTTCAAGAACGGTTCTCGGAACCAATTGTAAAAAGTGGAACTGTCTGACAGCATTTGACATGGCTGCTGCAGGGAAAAGCAGACGTGTTCCAGGCAGTGATTGATTTGAGATAGAGAAGAAAGGGCGAGTGGAATGAAGATTATTAAGCGAAGCGGGTCAGAATCGCAGTTTGATATGGAGAAGATTATTTCTGCAGTTATCAGAGCAAATGACAGTGTGGCAGAAACAGAGCGTATGAGTAAAGAGCAGATTGCGGTTATCGCAGCCAACATGCGTACCATCTGCGAAGGCATGAACCGAGCACTGAGTGTGGAAGAAATCCAGGATCTGGTAGAAAATCAGATCATGAATCAGAGAGCTTTTTCTGTGGCGCGTAATTATATTACCTATCGGTATAAAAGAGCACTGGTGCGTAAATCCAATTCAACAGATGAACAGATTTTAAGTCTGCTTGAGTTTGACAATGAGGAAGTAAAACAGGAAAATTCCAATAAAAATCCGGCAGTTAACAGTGTGCAGCGTGACTATATGGCAGGCGAGGTCAGCAAGGACATTACAAAACGATTCCTGCTTCCGTCGGATATCGTAGAGGCACATGAGAAAGGGCTGATCCATTTCCATGATGCAGACTATTTTGCACAGCATATGCATAACTGCTGCCTGGTAAATCTGGATGATATGCTGGAGAACGGAACTGTGATCAGCGAGACAATGATCGAGAAACCGCACAGCTTTTCCACTGCATGTAATGTGGCTACTCAGGCGGTTGCCCAGATCGCAAGTTCCCAGTATGGCGGTCAGAGTATTTCCCTGTCCCATCTGGTTCCGTTTGTACAGGTCAGTCGTGAAAAATACCGGAAAGAAGTTGCTTACGAGTTTGCGCAGAGCGGTATTGAGGCAGATGAGGAAACAATCAATAAAGTAGCAGAACTTCGTGTACAGAAAGAAGTAAAACAGGGCGTTCAGATGATTCAGTATCAGGTGATCACATTGATGACTACCAATGGTCAGGCCCCGTTTATTACAATTTTTATGTATCTGAATGAAGTACCGGAAGGTCGTACCAGAGATGATCTGGCTATGGTGATCGAAGAAGTATTAAAGCAGCGTATCCAGGGTATAAAAAATGAAAAAGGTGTCTATATCACACCTGCATTCCCGAAGCTGATCTATGTACTGGAGGAAGATAATATCCATGAGGATAGCAAATACTGGTATCTGACCAGATTGGCAGCAGAATGTACCGCAAAGAGAATGGTACCGGATTATATTTCCGAGAAGATCATGTTTGAGAATAAAGTGGATAAAAACGGTGAAGGACATTGTTATCCATGTATGGGATGCCGTTCTTTCCTGACTCCTTATGTAGATCCGGTGACAAATGAGCCAAAATATTACGGACGTTTCAACCAGGGCGTTGTAACGGTCAATCTGGTAGATGTCGCTTGTTCATCCCAGGGAGATATGGACAAATTCTGGAAAATCTTTGATGAGAGACTGGAACTTTGTCACCGTGCACTGGTGTGCCGTCATGAGCGTCTGGAGGGAACACCTTCTGATGTGGCTCCGATCTTGTGGCAGCATGGCGCACTTGCCCGTCTGAAAAAAGGCGAGACTATTGATAAACTGCTTCATGATGGTTATTCTACGATCTCTCTCGGATATGCGGGATTGTGTGAATGTGTCCGCTATATGACAGGTAAATCCCACACAGATCCGAGTGCGACACCGTTTGCACTGAAAGTAATGCAGCATATGAATGATGCCTGCAGCGAGTGGAAGGCAGAGCACAACGTAGATTTTAGTCTGTATGGCACCCCGCTGGAGTCCACAACTTATAAATTTGCAAAATGTCTGCAGAAACGTTTTGGACTGATTCCGGGTGTGACAGATAAAAACTATATTACAAACAGCTATCATGTTCATGTAACAGAGAATATTGATGCTTTTGAAAAATTAAAATTTGAGGCTCAGTTCCAGAAACTGTCTCCAGGTGGAGCCATCAGTTATGTGGAAGTACCGAATATGCAGCAGAACCTGGATGCAGTACTTTCCGTAATGCAGTACATTTATGATAACATCATGTATGCAGAACTGAATACCAAAAGTGATTTCTGTCAGGTATGCGGATATACCGGTGAAATTCAGATTGTAGAGGAAGATGGCAAATTGATTTGGGAATGCCCAAATTGCGGAAATCATGATCAGGATAAGATGAATGTGGCACGCCGTACTTGCGGTTACATCGGCACGCAGTTCTGGAATCAGGGAAGAACGCAGGAAATCAAAGAGAGAGTGCTTCATCTGTAGGATTATTTAAACCAAAAAAAAATCTACAAAACCCAAAAATTTTTTTCGGGGATTTGTACCACCAAAAAAATTATTCAATAAATGCGTTGAAAATTAATTGCATTGAAAAAAGAGACCATTATAGAATTACTGTTTTTGACAGTTTCGTAATGGTCTTTCTTAAAAGGAGGGGGCTTATGAATAAGGGGAAAAAGGCAATAAAAGTAGTGATTGCTATATTGATTGCAGCAGTTGCATTTGGATATGGGGGGTATACAACGATGCGTCCGGGGGTATATGTGGGAGATGATTTTTTCTATGAAAAAAGCAGCTCAAGGTATGAACAAGATGCATCTAATTATATAGAGCAGACATCGGATCATGAATTTACAGTTGTTTCTCACGGTAAAAAACAGGAAGTTTCCTATGAGATAGAAAAGGAACAGATTACATTTTATTTTCCGGATCAGACTGTATCAGGAAGCTGGGATACAGATCAGAAAGAATTGTATGATAATGGAGTGCCGGTACTCCAGAACGGAAACATGGAATTTTCCGAAGATGGTGTGAATATTAGTCAAGATATGGATGCGGAGCGTTACAGCTACGCATTGTGCAGGATTATCTATGATGACAAGGAAACAATTTCCACATGGTATATGAATATTCTTGGACTGTTTTTGTATATACTTGGAATTATCTGTGCGATATATCCGGAAGAATGCTATTTTTTCCTGAAAAAGTGGCAGTTTAAAAACGGTGAGTTGTCCGATCTTGGACGGCTGTGGCAGCAGGTCGGTGGCGGTATAATTGCGGCAATGGGTATATTTATCATGAGTGGTATGGCAATGTTACTTGCAAAATAAAATGCCATAAAAGGTTGTATTGTATTATAATAGAGAATAATATGATTTTCACATGGAGGAATGACAAATGATATTACCTAAAGATCCGGTAATGCTTTTAAGCGTAGTAAATACAGAACTGAGAGATCGATATCCGTCATTAGAAGAGCTGGCAAAGGCTTATGGTGTGACGGAACAGGAAATCACAGACCAGCTGGCACTGATTAAGTATGAATATCAACCAGAGACAAATCAGTTTCATTAAGAAGAAATAGTCTGGATTCATCTCAGTCTGAGTTGAGACTCCCACTTCTGCAAGTGGTGAGTAATAACAAATCTTTCTCAGTGGGAGTTCAATCTCCGACTGAGATAAACGCTCCGCGAGGATGTGCAGTGATTCTGAGAAGAATATGTCAGCTTTCGCTGACCAGAATCACGCACCAAGTCTCACGTGCGTTCGACTTGAATGCTGAGAAAGAAGGTGGAATATGTATTATTGTAATATAAAAAAATCTGATATAGCAGATGGTCCCGGTGTACGTGTGACATTGTTTGTATCTGGATGTACGCATCATTGTGAGGAATGTTTTCAGCCGGAGACATGGAATTTTACATATGGACAACCGTTTACAAAAGAAGTGGAAGAAGAATTGATGGAAGCGTTGCGGCCGGGGTATGTGGCAGGATTGACTTTACTTGGCGGAGAACCCTTTGAGCCAGAGCATCAGTATGTGTTGCTTTCGCTTTTACAAAGAGTGCGCCGCGAATTCCCCAAAAAAACAATATGGGCTTACAGTGGCTATGTATATGAAGAATTATCCGGGAAAGAAGTTGGAACCGGAAGAGCACGCTGTGAAGTGACAGATGCGGTCTTAGCCTGTGTGGATGTTCTGGTAGACGGAGAATTTATGAAAGATAAAAAAAATATCAGTCTGCAGTTTCGCGGATCAGAGAATCAGCGCCTGATCGATCTGAGAAAGACCGAAGAAGCCGGTGAAATCGTATGGTGGAAACAGAAATAAATCTGTGTATCGATATCTATAAGGACAACATTGGGTCAAAAATAAGGGTTTCCGGGATTATGAAAGATCCTCGGAAACCCTTATTCTATGCGGATAACAGGACTTGAACCTGCACGTCGGGGACACCAGAACCTAAATCTGGCGCGTCTGCCAATTCCGCCATATCCGCTAAGAAGTGAACGCGCTGTGGCGCGTCTGTCTACCATTGAACATTAGCAGTTCAATGGTCATGAATTCCGCCATATCCGCTAAGAGGTGAACGCGCTGTGGCGCGTCTGTCTACCATTGAACATTAGCAGTTCAATGGTCATGAATTCCGCCATATCCGCTAAGAGGTGAACGCGCTGTGGCGCGTTACCTGGTATACCCGAAAACGGATATAATTAATCACAAGACGCATTATACCGAAAAGAAGATAAAAAATCAACTGTAAGAATGCATAATCTATATAAGAAAATATCACTACTTCTTGCAGCAGGCAGTTATAGGGTGATAAATTTGTTACTATTTGTATATTTTACTTGTGTTTTACAATGATTTTTCTTATATTTTACCTATTTTTGTGAAAATCCGTTTATTATAAAGACAAATTGATATTTTACTGTTAAAATAGATTCGTATGTAAAAATATATTTACAATTTCTTTACGAATCTTACGGAGGATAAATATATGTCTATAGTAGAAGCGTTTTCATTATTAGGAGGCGTTGGATTATTTCTTTTTGGTATGACAATTATGTCGGCTGGTTTGAAAAATGCCTGTGGTGATAAACTCCAGACCATTTTGGAGCATGCAACTAAAAACAAATTGATTGCCATTGTTGTTGGACTTGGCATGACGGTACTGGTTCAGAGTTCTTCCGCAACAGACGTTATGGTAATCGGATTTGTAAATTCGGGTCTGATGAATCTCGGACAGGCGATCGGTGTTATCATGGGTGCTAATATCGGTACGACAATTACCGCACAGATCACTGCGTTTAATATCAGTACATTTACACCATTACTGCTTTTTGCAGGTGCCATCATGTACCTGTTTATGAAAAACAATTTTGTAAAGCACGTTGGTTCTGTTATCATGGGCTTTGGTATGTTATTCCAGGGTATTACGATGATGAAAGTTGCAATTCAGCCATTGTCTCAGAGTGAAGGATTTGTTTCATTCCTTTCTACATTGAATAATCCGGCACTGGCTATTTTGTTTGGTATCGCATTTACCGCATTACTGCAGAGCTCTTCTTCTTCAACGGTTATTTTTCAGGCTTTTGCTATTCAGGGGCTGCTCAGCTATAACGTAGCGGTTTATCTGGTAATTGGTGCAGCAATCGGTTCTGTTACGCCGAACCTGCTGGCAAGTCTGACTGCAAACAGAAATGGTAAGAGAGCAGCAATCCTGAATCTGTTGTTTAACGTATTTCGTGCAGGAATCCTGATTGCATTGATCAATATCTTCCCAATTATCCTGACGGGTATTCAGAGTCTGTCACCGAATGATATCGGACGACAGCTGGCAAATACACATACAATTTTTGCAATTATTGCGGTATTGGTCGAGTTGCCGTTTACCGGAAAATTAATCTGGCTGGCTGAGAAGATCGTGCCGGTGTTACCGGAGGAAAATCAGCAGATGGAAGATCGTTCCCTTGTTTATATGACACAGCTGACCAAAGTACCGGCTCCGGTTGCTCTTCGTCAGACCCAACGTGAAATTACGCGTATGGGACATATCGCTGCAGACAACCTGCAACGTGCCCTTGACTGTTTCTTCCATTATAATTCAGCAAAGGCAGCATCGGTGCGTTCTCATGAGGAAAGCGTCAACATCCTGAATCATCTGATCGCGGATGCTATGGTAGATCTCAGATCTTTGGACCTGTCACCGGAAAATATGCGGCGCGTGTCTATGATGACAATTGCGGTTACTGATATTGAACGCTTATCTGATCATGCGGAAAATATTGTAGAGTACATTGAACAGATGAACACAAAGAAAGCAGAAATGTCAGATGCAGCAAGAAAAGAATTGATAGATATGTCCAAAGATGCAATGGATGCTGTGTATATGGCATTGGACATTTTTGAAAAGGATGATTACAATAAGTTGGATCAGATTGAGATTCTGGAACAGCATGTGGATGATCATGAAAAGGATCTTATCAATAATCATATTGAACGTATTATGAATTCTTTGTGCAATCCACTCAGTGCAGTTATTTTTTCTGATCTTGTTACCGATTTGGAACGCTGTTCTGATCATGCGATCAACCTGGCATATGCATTAAAAGAGCGTCCGTCTGAAATGGATGCACCGAAAATAATATAAAATCTTGTTTGTCTTGTTGTTGGCTGAAATTTAATTTTTAATACGAAAATGAAGCATCCTGTCAGGACGCTAGACGCTCACTATCCTCGTTTCACGTCGTTTTCATCGCGCTCGTTCCCACGCCTGAAAAAGAGGTCGTTCCCACTCGCGCAAAAACTCGTGAAACTCGGTCGTTTGCTTAATCGCTTTCCCTGACAGGATGCTTCGTTTTCTGTATTTACACAGTGAAATAATCAGCCATTCACACGACGCACTGCGTGCCACACATGCATATAAGCTGATAGCATAGTCTTTGTTGTGTTGCATGTGCAGAACTACACCCTCATTTTTTAAATAATAAAAACAGTTAATAGCTGACTTTAGCTTCAGTGTCATTCTTTGCTCTATATAAATTTGCGCATGCGACATAACGAATATTATGTCATCAGCTTGTGTGCATGCGTGGCATACGGTGCCGTCAAGTAAATGGGGCAAATCCGGAAGCAAAATCCAAGACAAGACGGTAGGTTGATTTTCGTTACCGCAGCGAGCATAGCCCGCCTCCGTGAGTGTGTCTGAGCACGCTGTATTTGCGTGCGAGTTCGCGGGAGGAGGCGGAGATAAGCGGCGCAGCGGAGGTAGAAAATCATCCGTGTCTGTCTGGATTTCTGCTTCCGGATTTGCCCTTTACACAGACAAACAAGAATTTAATTATTGTATTTCCGTACCAGTTTCTGTATATCTTCATTTTTACCGATAACCAGCAGGTGTTCATCTTCTTTGAAACGATAATCTGCTGGCGGCATTGCCTGAATGCCATCTTTTGTCTGAATAGCAACGATATTGGTGTGATATTTATTGCGGATATCCATTTGGACAATTGTATTCCCAATCCATTCCGGCAATGGTGCCAATTCGTAGATAGAAAAATCTTCACTTAGTTCAAAATAATCAAACACGTTGTCGGAACTGTATTGTACGGCACATTTTTCCGCGATATCCCGATCGGGGTAGATAATCTTGTCAGCACCGTTTCGCAGCAGAAATTTTGCATGTACATCTCTGGTAGCTTTGCTGACCACGTATTTTGCACCAAGTTCTTTTAGCAGACAGGTGATTTCCAGACTGCTCTGAAAATTTGTGCCTACGCAGACAATACATTTATCAAAGTTTCCGACTCCAAGGCTTTTTAACACTTCTTCTTTGGTACAGTCCCCAATTTTTGCATCGGTGACATAAGGAAGCAGAGGTTCCAACAGTTCTTCGTTTTGATCAATGATCATAACTTCGTTTCCGAGTTTTGCAAGGTTTTGGCACAGATGGCTGCCGAAACGCCCCATACCGATAATTAAAAATGATTTCATAATAAAAATCCTTTCTGTAAAAAATAAGTTTATGCAAGTATATTCTGTTTAACCGATACTGATATGCTCTTTTGGCTGTCGTACATGTGCCAGGCGTTTTTTGTCCGTAAAGGACATTGCGAAGGAAAGGCTTCCTACGCGGCCAAGATACATGAGCAGTATCAGGATGACTTTTGCACCGGGTACAAGATGCGGTGTGATACCGGTGCTCATGCCGACTGTGCTGACAGCGGATACTACGTCAAATACGATCACCGTGAGATCCAGATCCTGCTGCATGGAGATCAGAAAAGTTGCAGCCACGGCCAGCAGCATATGGGTGGTAAATACAGCGGCAGCTTTGGAAACCGCTTCATCCTCCAGACGGCGCTTGAAAATATTGACACCATCCGTGCGGGTCAGCATAGAACGCAGGTAAAGAATCAGAACTGTGATAGTGGTCACTTTGGCTCCGCCCGCTGTGGAACCCGGACAGCCACCGATAAACATCAGTATGATGGTAAGGAGCTGGCTGCTCTGACTGAGACTGGCAATATCCGTAGTGTTAAAACCTGCGGTTCGTGGTGTGACTGCACAAAATAATGCATTTAAAATGGCCTGAGGTGTGTTCATATCTGCAAACAGTGCATGACGTTCCAGGATCAGGAACAGGATGGACGGACCGATGATCAGAATCAGTGATGTAATCAGTACGATTTTCGTATGCAGCGCATATTTTCGTATGTGCAGCTTATGCTCTTTCAGATCACCCCATACAAAAAATCCGATACCGCCAATGAAAATGAGTGCCATCAGTGTGATGCAGACAATCCAGTTTGTGTTGTATCCGATAAAGGAGGACATGCCAAAAGCCCCCATCAGATCAAAACCGGCATTACAGAATGCCGAGATGGAATGGAAAATACCATAGTAAAGCGCCTGTGAAAATGGCATATCCCGGAGAAAACAGAGGGTGAGAATAAGGGCTCCAATGCCTTCGAAAAGTAAGGTACCCTGTAAAATCAACCGTGCCAGACGAACAATGCCACCGGTGTTTACGACATTGACACTTTCCTTTAAGAGTCCGCGTTGCCGCAAGGTGATCTTCTTTCGCAAGAACATGGAAAATCCGAATCCAAAGGTAATAAAACCAAGTCCGCCAATCTGGATCAGAGTAATAATGATGATCTGACCAAAAAGCGACCAGTGTAAATAAGTATTTGTAACGACCAGACCGGTGACGCAGGTAGCACTGGTAGATGTAAAAAGTGCAGTGAGAAAATCGGTCCAGGTTCCGGCTCTGCTTGCCAGCGGGGTCATAAGGAGCAATGTCCCGATAAGGATAATGCAAAAGAACCCCAGAGCGATCATTTGCATCTGTGAGATATTATTTCGTAGTTTTGTAAACATGTTGTTCCTCCTGTAATCAAGTTAGTATATCATGATTCTGAGAAATATGCTATACTGAACATAGCCTTGAAATTGGCGATGATACATATTTGTTTAAACGCAGAATGAGCATTTCCACGCTTTTGGTGTATAGAGCACTAAGTGGTGGGGAAGAAAGGGGGAAACTATATGGCAGGATTCTGTTTTTGGCTTGTGATTTTAATTTTTATTATATTCAGTGTAAGAAAAGGGAGAAAATCATCAAACCGTTCTGAACAGCCGCCGGTACATCCGCAGAGACCGGAACGGAAATCGGCCAGTCCGCACAGGTCGTATTCCTCACAGTCACATGCAGAAAAACCACAGACATCCGCTGGAAAGAAGAACTATGGAAGTGAAAAAAGCAGTTCCGTGGCAAAAACGACCGGAAACGAAAGAAAGAATAAAGAAGCACGGAAACAGAGAGAAGCGGATCTGCAGGCTGTATTTGATGAAAATCAGATTGTGGCTGCTGCCAAAGTAAATACCAGAGAAGTGGAACTGGATAATGACCGGGATGCAGAGGAGGAACACCTTATGGATGCGGTATATGACGCCATGATAAAAGGTCCACACAACAGCATGGACTTTCAGCGGGACTTTATTGCCGAAGGCATGGATATGCTGAATTCCTTTGATCTGTAAGAATGATTGATCGTATAGGTTTCTAAAATCACTTCAACCGTTTTGCTATTCAGACATTGTATCAGTGTGTATTGTGGATAAGATAGTTCAAGTCGAACGCACGTGAGACTTGGTGCGTGATTCTGGTCAGCGAAAGCTGACATATTCTTCTCAGAATCACTGCACATCCTCGCGGAGCGTTTATCTCAGTCGGAGATTGAACTCCCACTGAGAAAGATTGGTTATTACTCACCACTTGCAGAAGTGGGAGTCTCAACTCAGACTGAGATAAAACTGTAAATTTGGGGAGAAAAGAGGGAATCGTAAAATGGCACAGGGAAATCCGTTACCGGGAGAAAAATATTTACATTTTAAAAATAAATTGTATCAGGTGATCGCAGTGGCAAAACATTCAGAAACCATGGAACCATATGTGGTATATCAGGCATTGTATGGAGATTTCGGTGTGTATATCCGTCCATATGATATGTTTGTCAGTGAAGTGGATCATGAAAAATATCCGGAGGTAACGCAGAAATATCGATTTGCATATGTAGATCATACAAAGAATGAGACGCTTCGAACGGAGCGTGCAGAACATAAGAAAATACCGGTAAATCAGAATGTGGAACAACAGGAAAACGTGCCGGATGTAACTGCTGCTGTTTCGACGGCAGAACTTCAGGAACAGAATATGGTTCAGAGAGAATCAGATGTGGAAGAACAGATCGATCCATGGCTGCTCCGGTTTCTGGATACGGATACGATGGAGGAAAAATATCAGATTGTCTGTGATATCAAGAACGATATCACAGATCGGCTGATTGATGATCTGGCAGTGGCAGTGGATGTGGTCATTCCGGAGGGAAAATTATCCGACCGCTATGAACAGCTGAAATACTGCATCCGGACCAGACAGAAATATGAGCAGACATCTCTCTGGAGAAAATAATTTCGGATTGGAGCTTTATGGGCAAAAGGTAACAATGGGATATCACTGGTTATCTTCCGGCTGATATCCGTAGCGGCTCATATAACTGTTGTGATATTTGCCGGAATAGGTGACATCTTTTGCAAACCATTCCGGGGGCGTAAAGGCGTTGGCTTCCTCTTCAGAAGGAAATTCGACTTCTGCCAGAATAAGAGGCGCGAGATCACCTTCAAAAATATCAAGCTCAATGGTATAAGGATCCAACGGAATACAGTAGCGCTTTTTGGTGATAAGCAGTCCATCTGTTTTTTTACGCAGGTGAGCATAGCTTTCGGCAGTCAGTGGAAGATTGTATTCTTCCCGGGTCATGAGTCCGCCGGATTTGTAGGTGAGAAAGTAGGAATCATCTTGTTTGCGGATGCGCACGACAGGATTGGTACACAGATAACCCTGTTCGATTTGGAGGCATGGGTATTGTTCCAGATGTTCCGGTAACTGCCGGATTAAAAATTTACGTTCGATTTCCATAAAGTAAAATCTCCTTCTGCAATTCGTATGGTATCTTTTGACCTCAACATCTTTATATCGAATAGAGGGAAGGATTGTGGGCGTGCAAAGCACGGAGCAATCCGTGTGATCAGGATTTGGGCGTTTTGATATCCAAATCTTATATCAACAATTATATCGTAATGGGAGCAGAAAATTCAAGGTTTGAAGAGCAAGTAGCGAAAGCGGATTGCGAATGTCCGCTTTACTTCATGTTGCGAATGGCGTGCGTGAATTGTAACGAATATTATGTAGAAAGGATAGATGATCATGAGTAAAATAGCTGTATTATGTAATGATGGAGTAGAAGAAATTGAATGCCTTACAGTAGTGGATTTTTGCAGAAGAGCCGGAATTGAGGTGTTGACGGTATCTGTAACCGGAAAACGACAGATTATGGGAGCACACCAGATCTGTTTTCATGCGGATGAAGTGTATAATGATATGAATTTTGAGGAATTTGACGGTATCGTGTATCCGGGTGGACCGGGCACAGGGGTACTTGGTGAAAAACCGGGTGTCAAAGAATTGGCTCAGAAATTTTTAAACAGTGGCAAAATGCTGGCAGCAATCTGTGCTGCACCGGGTATGATTTCTGAGACTGGTATTTTAAAAGAAAAACACGCTACCGGTTATCCAGGCTGCAATCCGCAGGGCGGTGCAATCTGGAGTGAGGATACAGCAGTGACAGATGGCAATCTGATCACCGGTAAAGGGCCGGGAGCTGCGGCAGAATTCTCCATTGCGATCATCCGTTATCTCGAAGGAGATGCCAAAGCAGATGCAATCCGTACTTCTACGATGATGCCGTAATGCACATTTCGTGCAAACGTGCATTTGTGCGAAAAGAAGTCAAACAACGAAAGAAAAAGAATTTTTTTCCAGTTATAAAAAATACATCTTCGTTCATACTAGGAACAAGACAGAACACTTCAAATAGGATACTTTTGTTGAAGCGAAAATGGATTGCGAATGTCCGCTTTACGGTACGTGAGATTCGATTCAACAAAATTACCGGAAGAAGAACGCCTGTCTTTACCATAGAGAAAAAATCACGGAGGTGTAACAACATGAGTAATTCTAACAGCTCAAACAAAGTGTCAGTTCCGGAGGCAAAAGAAGCAATGAACCGTTTTAAACAGGAAGTGGCATCCGAACTTGGTGTACCTTTAAAAGAGGGTTACAACGGTGATCTGACTTCCCGCCAGGCAGGATCCATCGGTGGTGAAATGGTGAAAAAAATGATCATGAAACAGGAAGAGCAGATGTCCAACAAATAAGGACTGCATTTCTGAGAAGATCAGAGAGAAAATCATGGACGAAATAGAATCAGGCACAAAGTTTTGCAGGTGTTCATGAGCAAGTGGCGAAAGCGAATTGCGAATGTCCGATTTGCCGGTAAAACGAGACAGACTTTATCTGCATTCTGCCTGAAGATATCAGAACATGAAAAATGAAAAAGAAGCAGTTGCAAAAAGGCAGCTGCTTCTTTTTTTGCCAGAATGTTTGTGCTTTCGAAACGAAAACATTTCTATTGTTCCAATAATATACCACTGAATCAATGTTCTGCCAATTCAAAACTTGATATTTTTGAAGTAAAAAAATGAAACGAAAATTTGTGCATTTTTACGTCAAAACAACAATTGACAATTTGGCTGTCTGGGGATATTATAATGACAACAGCTGTTGAAACAAAAGGAATAAACTTTTAAAACAACAGCCAAAAACAACAATAAAAAGAAAATATTTTTATTGTTGCAAAAGTGAAAAAACGGGAATAACATGTAGAAAGGAGCTTTTATTATGAAAGCAAAAGGAGTAAGATTACACGCAGCAAATGATCTGAGATTGGAAGAGTTTGAACTTCCGGAAATCACGGATGATGAGATTCTGGTGAAGGTAGTATCCGACAGTATCTGTATGTCGACTTACAAATGTGCGATCCTCGGAATTATGTTATGCTCCGGTATCTGCTGTTGTAACACAGTCCAGTGCTATTCTCGGAAGAGATGGATGCCTGAACTTTTTCGCAGGTCCGACAGACAAAAAATTCAGTGCAGAGATGAATTTTTACGATGTACATTATAATTCTACTCATGTAATGGGAACTACAGGCGGAAATACCGCAGACATGATCGAGTCTCTGGAGCTGACGGCAGCAAAACGCATCAACCCGGCTGTTATGGTTACACATATCGGGGGTCTGGATGCGGCAGCAGAGACAACACTGAACCTTCCGAAGATCCCGGGTGGAAAGAAATTAATTTATACACATTTAATTGCAAACTTTATCACAGAAAAATAAGAACTGTCAGAGTTTTTCGATCCCGTCAGGATCCTGGATTCTGACGGAGAGGAGAAAATTATGGATACAATGGAAATGCGCAGAAATGCAATTGCGGAACTGGTGAATAAACATGGAACCGTAAGTTTTGCACAGATTAAAGAACAGTTTCCGCAGGTGTCTGAAATGACACTTCGTACCGATCTGAAAGCACTGGATGCGGCAAAAGAGATCGTAAGGATACACGGAGGCGCGAAGTCCGTACAGCTGGTGATCGGAACGGACGATTATCTGACCCGGCGTGCGGTACGCAACATACAGTCCAAGCAGGAGATTGCAAAAAAAGCAGTGCAGCTGGTTCTTCCGGATACCGTGATTTTCCTGGATTCCGGAAGCACCATCACAGAACTGGCACGGATTTTCCCGGATCAATCCAATCTGATCTATACCACAGGACTCTCCTGTGCCACAGAACTTGCAAATCTCACAAAACCGGTCATCATGCTGCCAGGTGGACAGCTGAATCGTTACAGCATCAGTATGTACAGTATCTCAGCCATCCGGGAACTGGAGCAGGTGAACTTTCATCAGACATTTTTAGGGGTAACAGGGTATTCGATGAAAGCAGGGTTTACCTGCGGAAACAATGAGGAGGCCATGCTGAAACGTACCGCTATTGAGCAGGCAGAGCAGGTGGTTGTCCTGATGGATTCCTCCAAAACAGATGTGAAGAGTACATATACGATCTGTGGGCTGGCGGACGTGGATGTGATCATATCCGACGGTCAGCTGCCGGAAGATTTTCTGGTGGAATGTGAGATTCATCATATCACAGTGTATTAACAGATAAGATTTCTGCATATTCCCATTGTTCCCTGTTTGTATGGAGACAAAAGTGGGAGGTATATTGTGAAAAACAAAGTACAGAAATTCGGTAAGTTCCTGTCAGAAATGGTAATGCCGAATATAGGAGCGTTGATCGCATTTGGTTTTCTGGCTGCAATGATTATGGGACCGTTGGCAGGTTTTTGTATTAAAAAATTTGATCAGCTGATGGATGGTCATATGCCGGTCGGATTTGAACGCAGAATAAGCATTCCCCCGCTTCAAGTGCGTAGAGCACTAAGCGGTGGGTAAGGGGGATGCTTATGTCAGTGGGAGTTAAAAGCTCCCACTGACAGGTCGCAAAGCGACTGCGTTCATGAGCAAGTAGAGAAAGCGGATTGCGAATGTCCGCTTTACATGCTGATCAACAACTTTTCAGCAGGTATCATCGGAATGTTGCTGGCAATCCTGGGGTATGTGGTTGTAGGTCCGGTGATGAGTGGCATTCTGACTGTTCTGGCAGCTGGTGTCAATATTCTGGTAAGCCACAGCCTGCTTCCGCTGGTTACAATCTTTATTGAGCCGGCAAAGGTATTGTTCCTGAACAATGCGATCAATCATGGAATTTTCACTCCGCTGGCAACAGCACAGGCAGCAGAAGCAGGAAAATCCATTATGTATATGCTGGAGCCGAACCCGGGCCCTGGTCTTGGTGTGTTGCTGGCATATATGTTCTTTTGCAAAGATAAAAAGACAAAACAGTCCGCACCGGGTGCTGTGATCATCCATGTACTTGGTGGTATTCATGAGATTTATTTCCCGTATATCCTGATGAATCCGCTGGTGATCATTGCTCCGATCGTCGGAAATATGGCAGCTGTTTTCTGGTTTAACCTGACAGACTGCGGTCTGGTAGGACCGGCTTCGCCGGGATCCATTATTGCATACTTAATGATGACTCCGGGACCGGATATCTGGAAAGTATTAGTGGGTGTTGCTATCGCAACCGGTATTTCTTTTGGTATTGCATCACCGATTGTAAAAATAGCAGGCGGAAAGAACAGTCTGGAGGAGGCAATTCAGGCAGTCGGGGAACTGTTGCATCAGCTTGGTTATGTAGATGAGACTTACGTGGATGCGATGCAGGAACGTGAAAAGTTGATTACTACTTACATGGGAATGGGTGTAGCCATCCCACATGGAACCAGTCAGGCAAAAGGTACTGTAAAGAAGACAGGTATTGTATTTCTGCAGTATCCGCAGGGAGTTGATTTCGGAGATGAAAAGGCACAGCTTGTCTTTGGTATTGCCGGAATCGGAGAGGAGCATTTGAATCTTCTGGCAAAAATCTGTGAAGCACTGGAGGATGAGGAAGTGCTTGAAAAAATGAAGACGACAGATGACATTGACTGGATAATGGAATGGTTGTCATAAGGGTTTCTTTTGGAGACTTGGCTGAAAATTTAAGATTATTAATTAATACGAAAACGTAGCATCTTTTCTCATTCGCTAGACGTTCGCTACCCTTGTTTTGCTCCGGTTTTATCGTGCTCGTTCCCGCGCCTGAAAAAGAGGGCGCTCCCACTTGCACAAAACTCGCAAAACGCGGTCGCTCACTTAATCGCTCATCGAGAAAAGATGCTACGTTTTCAGCTTTTTTCTTTCACGTCAAAAAAATTACGCAAGATGCCCGTTCAGCCATGTGAGAAGATCCGCATAGACTACATCGCGGTCTGTCTCGTTTAAAATCTCATGGCGATCGCCGGGATAAAGTTTGATCTGTACATCCTGAATGCCGGCGGCTTTATATTGCTGGCAGACTTGCGTTACACTTTTTCCATTGTTCCCGACCGGATCGTCTTCACCGGCGACGAAAAACAGTGGGAGATTTTTAGGAATCTGCTGAATATGAGCAGGATTCTGTATGTACTGGATGCCGCGGAACATCTGGTAATAGCCGTTGACCGTGAAACGGAAGGTGGACCATGGATGATGAATGCAGGTGTTGATGATAGCCTCATCTTTGGTCAGCCAGTCACTTGGTGTGCGTGCCGGTTCAAATTGTTTGTTGTAGCCGCCAAACGCCATGTTGTCCACAAAAGCACTGCGGTATGTCCAGCCACGGAACAGTGCGATCGTGCGACAGATCAGTTTTCCTATATGCAGGATGATACCAGGCTGGGAGCCGGTTCCCATGATGATAGCGCCTGACAGACCATCAGCATGCATCTGGATGTATTGCCGGGTCAGGAAAGACCCCATGCTGTGCCCAAGGAAAAAATAGGGAAGATCCGGATATTTTTTCTGTGTCATGGTGCGCAGGGTATGGATATCTGCGATGACACATTCGTTGCCATTTGGATGTGCAAAGTATCCGTGCTGACCGTCTGTGATGACGGATGCACCGTGGCCGAGGTGATCATTGGCGACCACATAGTAGCCCTGATCAGCTGCGTGTTGTGCAAAATCATCGTATCGATCTGCATAATCTACCATGCCGTGGCAGATTTGCAAAACTGCTTTCGGAGAGTCTTCCGGTTCCCAGATAATTGCATGGATCTTGGTTTTTCCGTCAGATGACGGATAAGTGATATCGTGTTTCATAATGTATGATGCCTCCGGGTTATTTTGGGTAAAGTAATATGTGTGGGATTCAAGTCAGTGTAAACTGGTACTTATTTCAGAATGATTGTGCACGTTATCCCACTGGGTGTCTATTATTTGTCTGGTGCAATAAGGATCTTCAACTGGGAAGCGCGGTCTTTGCGGCCCAGGCCCTGTTCCTGACAGTTATCCAGTGAGACAATGTCGGTTACCATGCCAGGGAAAGCGATTTTTCCGGCAGCCAGCATCTGCAGATACATTTCGACTTCTTCCTGCAGATATACAAAGGAGGACTGGAAATCAATCTCAAAGATCTGTGCTGTTCCCAGTGTAAAGGTGATCGGCTGCTGTACGGTACCGATGAGCATCACCTGTCCGCCCGGTTTTACTGCTTTCAGTACACAGGTTTCCACGGATGCCGGATGGCCGGAGCACTCGTATACGATATCTGCACCTACGTCGGAACCAAGGATCTCACGGATGGATGCGGCGATGTCCGGTTCCGTGGCGGAATTCAGAAAATAGTCTGCACCATAAGCGAGAGCAGCTTCTTTTTTTCTGTCTGTAACATCCAGGGCGATGATCTTGTTGGCACCACCGGCTTTTAAAAACTGAACGGCAGAGAGGCCCACAGGTCCCATGCCGGATACCACAACGGAGTCACCAAGTTTGAACCGGGACATGCGGATGCCGTGAAGTGCTACACAGATTACATCAAAAAGTACCGCATCTTCCATTTTTACATTTTCCGGAACAGGAATGATCATGGTGTGTGCCACATCTTCGATCAGCAGATATTCTGCGTAACCGCCATCCGGCATTCCGATACCGGCAGTTCGCGGAAATCCGTGGATACAGATGTTTGTTTTGCCTTCCTTACATGGAGAGCAGTTTTCTTTGCAGTGCGCAGGCGGCCCGCATAACACACGCTGGCCGACCTGGAAATCTGTGACACCTTCTCCGAGTTTTACAATGGTTCCGGAGTTCTCATGCCCGAGAATCTTTGGCAGTGGTGTCGGTGTCTGTCCGAGCTTGTAAAATTCAATATCTGTTCCGCAGATCCCCACATAATCAATTTTGACAAGCATCTGTCCGGGACCCGGTTCCGGAACCGGTCTGTCCTCAATACGAATGTCTTCTTTCCCATATAATACAGCTGTTCTCATGATAAAAATCTCCTTAAAAAATACTCTGATAATTATTATAATATATGGAAAAAGATAAGGTTGCAAGAGACAAATACGGTGAGTGGTTACAATTCTGTTTGTCAGGAAAAATTGACGAACGGCGGCAGATATGCTATACTTTTTGACAGAAAAAAAGCAAAAAGGAGCTTACAAAAATATGAGTCAGGCAAAAGTTGATCGATATAAAGAAGAGAAGAAAAACAGAAAACAGACCATCAAGAAAGAGAAAAGAAACCGTGTGCTGGGACGTACGTTAGGTGTAGTCATTGCAGCAGCGATCGTATGCTGGATCGGATTTTCCGGATATTCCTATTATCAGGAGAAAAAGCCGATGACAAAGACAGAACTCAGTATGACAGCTCTGAACGAATATATGAGCAATCTGTCCAGTACAGACAGTGCCACAGAGTAACCGTTCGGAAAAGTAATCAGAAGGCAGAAGGTTATTATAATAAAGACAGAACCCCCATCGGAAGCGTGATGCTTTGCCGGTGGGGGTTTTGCGTTTGCAGAAAAATGTGAGATTGGGATGGAAGACATATAATGTATACATTTGTACGCTGATTGTGCGATACCGGTTATTCTCCGGTGTCGACAGCTGCTTTTTGCAGGGCATCTTCCACCGCATGCAGCAGCATGGATGCTGTGTATTGGTTTTCTTCAGAATAGGAAATATTGTCCACAGACTGTGTTTTGCAGATCTGCTCACTGATATTGTCCATGGAGGACTGCATCAGTGGATACATGGTTGTTACCGTATCATTCAGATTTACAAAAGACACCGAGTTGATATGGTTTTCGTCAACCACTACCTGAACATCCAGATTCTGTCCCTCAAACTGAATGGAAGACGTGTATACACCGGCTTTGTACTTGGGCTGCCCGGTGTCTGTTTTATTATGTCGGGATGGGCCAAACATGTAGACCAGCAGAAAGATAAGTACAATACCAAGAATAATAAAAATGGTTGTATAGATGACTTCTTTCATATGAAGCACTACAATTCTTGTTTTTGATCGCATTTTACAGTTTCCCCCTCATACCATACTTTGTATATCATATGCAGTAAAATGGAAAATATGCTGTTATTATTCATGTGGGGGAAATACACTTTTCATTTCAGTGGAAATAAAAAATGTAAAAAAATAAAAAAAGTGCTTGACTTTTGGGACTGGCTGCGGTATGATATCACTTGTCTTGAGGCGAACAGCAAAAGACAATAAGATATGCGCGAGTGGCTCAGTTGGTGGAGCGCGACCTTGCCAAGGTCGAGGCCGCGGGTTCGAGTCCCGTCTCGCGCTTTTTTCATGCAAAGGATATCCGTAAGGATATCCTTTTTGCATGAAATGAGCCCTGCCGGGCTCAAACAGAATTCAGAAAATTCAGTTCGAGGTCTCAGAGGACCTAAAGTCCTCTTCGGTCGGTGCTAACCATTGGTCCCCCGGACCAATAGCACCGTCTCGCGCTTTTTTATGCAAAGGGATATCCGTAAGGATATCCTTTTTTTGCATGAAAAAAGCACGAAACGGGATAAATGTTGTATGCAGTATTTTTTTGGTTACTACTTTATGAATCGTATTTTTTTTGCTATACTATTACGAATACGAGAAAAATAGATGATGTTCAATGGATGTCAAATGTTTTTGTTTTATAGAACGAAGTTTGAACGCAGAATAAGCATTCCCCCGCTTCAAATGCGTAGAGCACTAAGCGGTGGGTAAGGGGGATGCTTATGTCAGGGGGAGTTAAAAGCTCCCACTGACAGGTCGCAAAGCGACTGCGTTCATGAGCAAGTAGCGAAAGCGGATTGCGAATGTCCGCTTTACTAGAAATAGATAATCGGAGGACGCATATGAGTTACGCAGATCATATTTTTATCAATATGTGTAAAGATATTATTGAAAACGGAACCAGTACGGAAGGAGAAAAGGTACGGCCGAAATGGGAGGATGGAACCAGTGCTTATACGATCAAACAGTTTGGTGTGGTAAATCGTTATGATCTGTCCAAAGAGTTTCCAGCGTTGACGCTTCGGAGAACGGCCATCAAGAGCTGTACAGACGAGATGCTCTGGATCTGGCAGCAGAAGTCTAACAATATCAATGACCTTCACAGTCATGTGTGGGATGAATGGGCGGATGAGACAGGTTCCATCGGAAAGGCATATGGTTATCAGATGGGCGTAAAGCATCAGTATAAGGAAGGAATGATGGATCAGGTGGATCGTGTGATCTACGATCTGAAGAATAATCCTTACAGTCGGCGTATAATGACTAATATTTATGTACATGCGGATCTGCATGAGATGCATCTGTATCCGTGTGCATACAGTATGACTTTTAATGTGACAAAGAAGCCGGGACAGGATAAGCTGGTGCTGAATGCAATCTTAAATCAGCGCTCCCAGGATATTCTGGCAGCAAATAACTGGAATGTGTGCCAGTATGCGGTGCTTATGCATATGCTGGCTCAGGTATGTGATATGCAGGTGGGAGAACTGGTGCATGTCATTGCGGATGCCCATATTTATGACAGACATATTCCACTGGTGAAGGAACTGATTTCCCGTGAGCCGCTTCCGGCACCGACATTCTGGCTGAATCCGGAAGTGAAAGATTTTTACCGGTTTACGAGAGATGATGTGCGTCTGGATAATTACCAGACCGGTCCGCAGATCACAAATATACCAATTGCGGTTTAACAGTTCACTCATCACATGTATTCAGACAATGATCATGCTTGCATGAGGAATTGGCTGGATGCATAGTGATGAAGGGAGCACCTTATTATTGTTGTTTTATACTCTGTTTCGCCTTCTTGAACAACTGTTCAAGAAGTATCGCTCGCAAAGCGAGCTCTTTTGCGAATGGCGCGTGTGAATTGTATGAAATGTTAATTATAGAAGAAAGAGAGATGTGAGAAATGAATTTAATTGCGGCAGTAGATAAAAACTGGGCCATCGGCAGAAACAATAAGCTTCTGGTGAGTATTCCGGATGATATGAAATTTTTCCGCGAGACAACGACCGGGAAAGTGGTTGTAATGGGACGTAAGACACTGGAGAGCTTTCCGGGAAAGAAACCATTGAAAAATCGTGTGAATATTGTGCTGACAGGCGATCGCAGTTATCAGGCTGACGGTGCAGTCATTGTACATGATATGGAGGAATTGCACGAAGAGCTGAAAAAATATCCGAGCGAGGATATCTATGTCATCGGCGGCGAGAGCATTTACAAGCAGCTTCTGGATGAGTGCGACGTTGCACACATTACGAAGATCGATTTTGCTTACGAGGCAGATGCCTGGTTTCCGAATCTGGATGAGAAAGAGGCGTGGGTGGTTACCGCAGACAGTGAGGAACAGACCTATTTCGATCTGGAATATCATTTCTATAAATATGAAAAGAAGGCATAACGGATGAGCAATTTTTTATTTAGTATCAATGTAACGATACCGATTTTTCTCGTTATGGTGATTGGATATTTCCTGCGTCAGATTGGTATGTTGAATGAAAATTTCGTTACGGTGGCAAATAAGTTTAATTTTAAAGTGACGTTACCGTTTTTGCTTTTTCGTGATCTGTCAACCGTTAATATCCAGGAAGTATTTGATCTGAAGTATGTGCTGTTTTGTGCAATCGCTACTTCTGTCTGCTTCTGGAGTGTGTATGGTCTGACGAAGATTTTTATGAAAGATAGATCCATGACCGGTGCTTTTGTTCAGGCATCCTTCCGCAGCAGTGCGGCGGTTATGGGACTGGCATTTATCCAGAATATTTACGGGCAATCCACAATGGGCTCACTGATGATCATTGGTGCAGTTCCGTTGTATAACATATATTCCGTGCTTGTATTGACTTTTGAAGGGGATTACCCGGAGAATGAGCGTGATACAGGCAGAATCAAGCAGGCTGGTATCAACATCCTGAAGAACCCGATTATCATCGGCATAGTCCTTGGTCTGATCGTGGCATTATTACATAATCCACTGCCGGAACTGGTAAATTCGACCGTAAACAATGTGGCAAAGATGGCAACCCCACTTGCATTGATCGGACTTGGCGCGGGATTTGAAGGAAAAAAGGCACTGGCCAAAATCAAACCTACCCTCTGGGCTGCTTTTATTAAGCTGATTGCCCAGGCAGCAATTTTTATTCCGATTGCAGCTGCTCTTGGTTTCAGGGGCGAAAAAATGGTTGCTCTCGTAGTCATGCTGGCAGCACCGGCGACCCCGAGCTGTTATATCATGGCGAAAAATATGCATAACGACGGTGTGCTGACGGCAAGTATCGTGGTGGCTACGACGCTGCTGGCTTCTGTAACGCTGACGGGATGGATCTTTTTGCTGCGCACGTTAGGGTGGATTTAAAAGGAGAGAGTTGAATGGATATAACAGGAAAAAAATTATTTGTAAAAGCACTTCTTGAAGAAGGTGTAGATACTGTATTTGCCTATCCGGGCGGAACGGTAACAGATTTGTTTGATGAATTATATCTGAATGGTAAGATTGATCTTGTATTGCCGAGACATGAGCAGGCTCTGGTGCATGAAGCCGAAGGTTATGCCCGTGAGACCGGTAAAACCGGCGTATGCCTCGTAACAAGCGGACCCGGTGCGACAAATACTGTCACAGCCATTGCAGATGCTTTTTACGATAGTATCCCGCTGGTTGTGTTTACCGGGCAGGTACCGTTAAATCTCATTGGCAATGATGCGTTCCAGGAAGTGGATATCGTAGGTATGACGCGCGGTATTACAAAATATAGTGTAACGGTCCGCGACCGCAAAGATCTTGGAAGAACGATCAAGATGGCATTTCATATTGCAAAAACCGGAAAACCGGGTCCGGTCCTGATCGATCTGCCAAAGGATATCCAGACTGCAACCGGTCCGGCAGAATATCCGGAACATGTGGAAATCCGTGGTTATAAAATTAATGAAGGTGTTCATCTTGGACAGCTGAAAAAAGCAACAAAATTACTGAAGGTAGCACGCCGTCCGCTGATCCTTGCCGGCGGTGGTGTTAATATTGCAGGTGCCAGTGAACTGCTGGAACAGGTGGTAAATATTACACATGTTCCGGTTGTTACGACTGTTATGGGAAAAGGCGCAATTCCTACAGATAACCCCTATTATGTGGGAAGCAGCGGCATGCATGGCCGTTATGCGGCAAATATTGCAGTCAGCAAATGTGATGTGCTCTTTTCCATCGGAACCCGTTTCAACGACCGTATCACAGGTGATCTGAATGAATTTGCACCAAAAGCGAAGATTATTCATGTGGATATCGATGCGGCAGCCATTTCCCGTAACGTTGTGGTAGATGTGCCGATCGTAGCCGATGCAAAAGTTGCCCTGCAGCAGATGCTGGAATGGGTGGAACCGAAGGATACGGATGAATGGGTAAAACAGATTGCAGCCTGGGATCATGAAAATCCGCTGGAGATGCGCCGGGATAAAGGCATGACACCGCAGATGATCATGGAAGGCTTAAATCAGGTTTATGATGAAGTTACATATGTTACTGATGTAGGTCAGCACCAGATGTGGGCCAGCCAGTATCTGGATGTAAATAAAAATAAGAGGATGATCACTTCCGGTGGCCTTGGAACAATGGGATTTGGTTTTCCGGCAGCACTTGGTGCAAAAATGGGACACCGGGACAGAGATGTCGTATGTATTACCGGTGACGGTGGATTTCAGATGAATATGCAGGAGATGGCAACTGCTGTGGTACAGCAGACCCCGATCACTGTATGTCTGCTCAATAACTATTACCTTGGCATGGTGCGTCAGATGCAGCAGCTGTTCTATGGAAAACGTTATTCCGCAACTTGTCTGCGTCGTCGCAAAGGCTGTCCGGAGCATTGCAAGGGACCAAATGAAAAATGCCCGCCATATGTACCGGATTTTATGAAATGGGCAGAGAGTTACGGTGCACATGGCATCCGTGTTACAAAGGAAGCGGATATTATCCCGGCTTTGGAGGCCGCAAAACAGAATACGGATGCACCGACTGTTATTGAATTCATGGTCGCAACTGAGGAAATTGTACTTCCAATGGTTCCGGGTGGAAACCCAATGAACAATATGATTCTGAAAAGCAAATAGGGGAGGAGAAAATCAATGAAAGATAGATGGATTGCATTATATGTAGAAAATCAGGTTGGTGTTCTCGCAAAAATCTCCGGTTTGTTTGCAGGAAAATCTTATAACCTGAAAAGTCTGACCGTAGGTACGACAGAGGAGGAGGATACGTCCAGAATCACGATCAGTACCATGTGCGATGACATTACTTTTGAACAGATCAAGAAACAGCTGAACCGTATGGTAGAGGTCATCAAAGTCATGGATCTGACCAATGTGCCGATCCATATGAAGGAGATCATGTTTGCAAAGGTAAAAAAACTGAGCAACACGGATAAGGCAGAAGTATTCCGTATCGCGCAGGTGTTTCATGTGGAGACTGCAGATATCGGCGTGGACAGTGTATTGTTGGAGTGCAAGCTCACAGAACGCAGAAACAATGAGCTGATCGAACTGTTAAAACAACGGTTTCAGAGTGTGGAAATCGTGCGTGGCGGTGCGGTAGCCATCGAATCAATTGCTACTTCCTGCAGATAACAGATTAGAAAACAAGCCAGGATGCAGGGATGTGAGATGAATTATCGGGTGAAAAATAATTCATCTTATTCCGAGAAAACATGAAAAAAATACAACTGTTTTGAAAAAAAGAACTGGAAATACTATACGAATTGCTGTATAACAGTACATATAGAAAAAAGAACTAAATGCAGGAACTAAATGTGGAAACTGCAAAATAGATAAGAAAGAAGGACCTCACAGTGGAAAAGAAGAATATCGATTGGGAAAATCTGGACTTTGGATATCGTCAGACAGACAAACGTTTTGTTGCAAATTATAAAGATGGCGCATGGGATGAAGGAACGCTGACTGAGGACGCTAACATCGTATTAAACGAGTGTGCAGGCGTATTACAGTATGCACAGACCGTTTTTGAAGGATTAAAAGCTTATACAACCGTAGACGGAAAAGTAGTAATCTTCCGCCCGGATCTGAATGCATCCCGTATGGCAGATTCTGCAAGAAGACTGGAAATGCCTGTTTATCCGGAAGATAAATTTATTGAGGCAGTAGAAAAAACAGTAAAAGCAAACTTTGCATATGTGCCACCATATGGTACAGGTGCAACACTTTATATCCGTCCGTATATGTTCGGAAGCAGCCCTGTTATTGGTGTGAAGCCGGCGCAGGAGTATCAGTTCCGTGTACTGACAACACCGGTAGGACCATACTTCAAAGGCGGAGTAAAACCGTTAACGATCCGTGTTACAGATTTTGACCGTGCAGCTCCTCACGGAACAGGTCATATCAAAGCCGGATTAAACTATGCCATGAGTTTACATGCAATCGTAACAGCACATGAAGAAGGCTATGCAGAAAACATGTATCTGGATGCTGCAACCCGTACAAAAGTAGAGGAGACAGGCGGAGCCAACTTCTTATTTGTTACAAAAGATAACAAGATCGTAACACCGAAGTCTGACAGTATCCTTCCTTCTATCACACGTCGTTCCCTGATGTATGTAGCTGAGCATTACCTAGGACTGGAAGTAGAGCAGAGAGAAGTATACCTGGATGAAGTTCCGAACTTTGTAGAGTGCGGTCTGTGCGGTACTGCAGCTGTTATTTCTCCGATTGGAAAGATTGTGGATCATGGTCGTGAAATCTGCTTTGCAAGCGGTATGGATGAGATGGGACCGGTTCTGTCCAAGCTGCGTGAGACATTGGTTGATATCCAGGAAGGCAGGATTGAAGCTCCGGAAGGATGGATTCATGTAATTGAGTAATCAAAAAGTGACTGCGTTCATGAGCAAATAGCGAAAGCGGATTGCGAATATCCGATTTACATAAAATGATGTGAAAAAAGAGATTTTCCTGTGGTTTTATAAGCTACAGGAAAATCTCTTTTATACTGTATAAGATGATGCCAGAATTGTGGGAGTACGAAGTACGGAACAATTCGTATGGCATCTTTTGCCCCCAGATCTTGATTACACGGATTGCTCCGTAGTTTCGGATTCTGCCGAAGTTTCCGGAAGTCTTACGTAAATTTTTTCAATCCGGTGTTTGTTTTTCGTCCGAACCTGCAGAAAAATACCATCCGGTGTGGTGATGGACTCCCGGATTTTCGGCAGATGGTCTAGGAGACCGATCATGTAGCCGCCGATGGAATCGTAGTCGTCAGATTCCAGATGCAGATTCAGTTCATCGCTGAAGTCCGCCAGATTCATGGAACCTTCTACCAGATATTCATGATCCGAAATTTTCTGGATCGGATCCTCTTCATCGTAGTCATATTCATCGCGGATTTCCCCAACGATTTCTTCAATCAGGTCTTCCAGTGTCAGCAGTCCGGCAGTTGTGCCGTATTCGTCCAGAACGATGGCGATATTGATGGAAGAATTGCGCATTTCCACCAGAAGATCTGCGGTATGCTTGTGTTCATATGTGAAATATGGTTCCCGCATCAGTTCACGGACAGAAAAATGTTCCCTGTCACAGAGCAGCAGATCTTTAATATTTAAAATACCGATGACATCATCGGTGGTTTCCTCATAAACAGGAAGACGTGTAAAACGGTCTTCACGGAAAATGTCCAGAATCTCATCGTAAGTGTTGTCCACTTGAGCGAAGGTCATATCAATCCGAGGAATCATAACTTCTTTTGCCAGGGCATCACCAAAATCGAATACATTGTTGATCATTTCTTTTTCTTCTGATTCGATGACACCGGATTCATGGCTGACATCCACGATGGTCCGCAGTTCACTTTCAGTCATGGCCTGTCTGCCCTCAGATGCTTTGACACCCATAAGGCGGAGTACCAGCATGGCAAGGTGATTGATGATGAAGATGACAGGAGTCAGCACTTTCATCAGAAGCCAGATGATATTGCAGAATCGCAGGGAAATTTTCTCTGCGCGCAGGGTTGCCATGGTTTTCGGGGAAATCTCACCGAAGATCAGGATCAGCACTGTCAGAATTCCGGTTGCGATTCCGGCACCGGCGTTGCCGAAGATACGGAGGGCAAGTGCTGTAGCCAGAGAAGATGCCGTCAGGTTGACAACATTATTACCAATCAGGATTGCACTCAGCATTTTCGCAGAATCATCGGTGACCTGAAGCACCCGGGCGGCACGCTTGTTCCCTTCTTCTGCCAGAGATCGCATGCGGATCCGGTTTACCGTGGTCAGTGCCGTTTCCGATGAGGAAAAGAATGCTGACAGAGCCAGCAGAATGACCAGTACGATTAATTGTATTGTGGAGCTTATGTCCAAAAATAATTCACCTCTCTAAATAAATATGTTGTCTGTAAGCACAGCATGATGGAAGATATTCCGTAAATTTTGCTGTTGGATTACAATTTTTATTCTATATATTACAGGAAAAGAATAGGATTTTCAAGCTATTGTTGCGAAAAAAAGAGGTTCTATTTTTGAAATTTTCAGAATATATAACTATATGTCCGATGTGAAAACAACGAGGGGACTGAGAAAGCAGTGGAAGTGGATTGTGAATGTCCGCTTTACATCATAGAGGGAGGAAGAGATATGGAACATGCAGAAGGAAATAGGAAAATTGTATTGAAAGTATTAAGCACATTGCTGATCATGTACATTCTGACGGGAGTGGCATTATTTGTGCTGGCATTTTTACTTTATAAAATGGAACTGACGGAAAATATTGTCACCATTGGAATTACAGCAATCTATGTGGTGTCGGGTCTGCTTGGCGGCATTATCATAGGAAAGAGAATGAAGACCCGGCGTTTTCTGTGGGGGATTATTATGGGAGCGGCGTATTTCCTGGTGTTGCTGATCGGATCGGCACTGTTGAACCGTGGGCTGACATCGGATATGCTGCATATCGGGCTGACACTGGTGATGTGCATGGGAGCCGGGATGATCGGGGGAATGGTCAGTTGATCCTTTTGAACGGTTACAAAAAAATACTTTCTTTATAGTGGAAAATATGATATACTTCTGACATATGTAAGAAGAAAGGAGATTTCGGAAGATGAAACACGTAAAAACATTAAATACAAAAAGATTACAGAACACAGTAAAAAAAGGCGGATGTGGTGAGTGCCAGACATCCTGCCAGTCTGCTTGCAAAACTTCCTGTACAGTAGGAAATCAGAGCTGCGAGCACAAATAAGAAGAACAAAACAGCAACTACTATTACAAAAGGCCGTATGCCTAAGGCATGCGGTCATTTGCACGTTTAGAGGAAAATGAAAACAGCAGCTTTTTACGTTGATTTTTAATATAGAAATAGAAAGAGAGGAACTGCATTTGGTTCACCAGTATAAAAATAATGGTTATAACATTGTTCTTGATGTAAACAGTGGTGCGATCCATGTAGTAGATGATGTTTCCTATGATGTGATCGCTTTGTACGAAGATCATACACCGGAGGAGATTGTAGCAGAACTGTCCGGAACATACAGCGAAGCTGAGGTGAAAGAAGCCTGTGAAGAAGTAGCTTCCCTGGTAAAAGACGGAGAACTGTTTACAAAAGATGAATACGAAAATTATATTATGGACTTCAAGAAACGTCCGACTGTAGTCAAAGCTTTGTGTCTGCACATTGCACATGACTGCAACCTTGCCTGTCGCTACTGCTTTGCAGAAGAAGGCGAATATCATGGGCACAGAGAGCTGATGAGTTATGAGGTTGGAAAGAAAGCATTGGATTTCCTGATCGCAAACTCCGGAAGCCGCCGCAATCTGGAAGTGGATTTCTTTGGTGGTGAGCCTCTGATGAACTGGCAGGTTGTCAAAGATCTGGTAAAATATGGAAGAGAGCAGGAAAAGCTGCATGACAAAAACTTCCGTTTCACGCTGACAACAAACGGTGTATTACTGAATGATGAAGTAATGGAATTTGCAAACAAAGAGATGGGGAATGTTGTACTCAGTATTGATGGAAGAAAAGAAATCCACGATCATATGAGACCATTCCGCAACGGAAAAGGAAGCTATGATCTGATCGTGCCGAAATTCCAGCAGTTTGCAGAGAGCCGTAATCAGGACAAGTATTATGTCCGCGGTACATTTACGCATTACAATCTGGATTTTGCAGATGATGTTCTTCATCTGGCTGATCTGGGCTTCAAACAGATTTCTGTGGAGCCGGTAGTTGCAGAAGATTCTGAGGAGTACGCACTCCGGGAAGAAGATCTGCCAAAGCTCTTTGCAGAGTATGACAAGCTTGCTGCTGAAATGGTAGAAAGAAAAAAATCCGGAAAGGATTTCAATTTCTTCCATTTTATGATAGATTTAGAGGGTGGCCCGTGTGTTGCAAAGAGATTATCCGGCTGTGGATCAGGTACTGAGTATCTGGCTGTTACACCGTGGGGTGATTTCTATCCGTGCCATCAGTTTGTTGGAAATGAAGAGTTCCTGATGGGAAATGTCTGGGATGGCGTAAAACGTACGGATATCCGGGATGAATTCAAATGCTGTAATGTTTATGCAAAAGAAAAATGCAGAAACTGTTTTGCAAGATTCTACTGCAGCGGCGGATGTGCAGCAAACTCCTATCATTTCCATGGAAATATTAATGATGCATATGATATTGGCTGTGAATTGCAGAAAAAGCGGATTGAGTGTGCAATCATGATAAAAGCGGCGGAAGCTGAAATGGAGGTAGAAGGATGAAAAAAAAGAAAGGAGTCGTAGTCTTTCTGGTAATGATCATTGCGATGTTACTGCTTGGCTACTATTCTTATGGTATTGTAAAGGGTACCGCAGCAAAGGACAATGAGAAAGGAATCAAGCTAGGACTTGACCTTGCCGGTGGTGTCAGCATTACATATCAGGTAAAAGGTGACGAGACACCGTCTGCTGAGGATATGAAAGATACTGTATACAAACTGCAGAAACGTGTAGAGACTTACAGTACAGAGGCAGAGGTTTATCAGGTAGGTGATAACCGAATTTCCGTGGAAATTCCGGGTGTATCTGATGCAAATTCAATTTTGGAAGAACTTGGAACACCGGGTACTTTGGAATTTAAGACCACAGAGGGCGAGACATTCATGACCGGTGAGATGGTGGCTGATGCACAGGCTGCTACAGACACAAGCAAAACATCTTCCAGTAAATATGTGGTTCAGTTAAAACTGACCAGTGAAGGTGCTAAGATTTTTTCTGAAAAAACAGGCGAATATCTGAATAAGGTACTTCCGATTTACTATGATGGGGAGTGTATCAGTTATCCGACGGTACAGAACCAGATCACAAACGGCGAGGCTGTCATCAGCGGTATGAAGAGCTACGAGGATGCAGAAGCACTTGCTTCCCAGATCCGAAGTGGTGCGCTGAAACTGGAACTCGAAGAGTTACAGTCTGAAGTTGTAGGGGCAAAACTTGGTTCCCAGGCTATTAAGACAAGTATTATCGCAGCAATTATCGGTCTGCTGATCATCATTGCGTTTATGTTGATCGCATACCGTATCCCGGGACTTGCGGCATCAATCGCATTGCTGATCTACACTGGTATCGTGCTTGCAATTTTACATCTGTATCACATTACACTGACCCTGCCGGGTATCGCTGGTATTATCCTGTCGATAGGTATGGCAGTGGATGCAAACGTTATTATCTTTGCACGTATCCGTGAGGAGATTGCAGCAGGACATTCCGTAGCACAGTCAATTGACATTGGATTTAAGAAAGCATTTTCCGCAATCTTTGACGGAAACATTACTACATTGATTGCAGCAGCTGTACTTGGTCTGCGTGGATCCGGTACTGTAAAAGGATTTGCTGCCACACTGGCAATCGGTATCGTATTCTCCATGTTTACCGCACTGGTAATCTCCAGATGGCTGGTAAAAGCACTGTATGGACTTGGCTTCCAGGATAAAAAATTCTACGGTGAGAAGAAAGAGCGCAAGAGCATCAACTTCCTTGGAAAACGAGGATTGTTCTTTGGTATTTCTCTGGCAGTGATCGTAGCCGGATTTGTAGGCATGGGTGCTCACAAAGCAGGCAACGGACAGCCACTGAATTTCAGTATGGAGTTTAAGGGCGGTACAGCAACAACCGTTGCATTTGATAAAGATTACACGATCGAGGAGATCGATGAGCAGATCGTACCTTATATAGAAGAAGTAACCGGTGATGCAAATGTTCAGACACAGAAAGTTGCAGACAGCAATTCCATCATTATCAAGACCAGAACACTGAATCTGGATGAGCGTGAAAAACTGGCAACTGCAATGGAAGACAACTTCGGTGTTCAGGAGAACGATATCACATCTACAAACATCAGCTCCACGATCAGTAGTGAGATGAGAAGTGATGCTATCGTAGCTGTGATTATTGCGACGATCTGTATGCTGATCTACATCTGGTTCCGGTTCAAAGATATCCGTTTTGCAAGCAGTGCGGTTATTGCACTGGTACATGATGTACTTGTTGTTTTAGCATTTTATGCATTATCTCAGACCTCTGTGGGCAGCACATTTATTGCCTGCATGCTGACGCTGGTTGGTTACTCTATCAATGCGACGATCGTTATCTTTGACCGTATCCGTGAGAATCTGGCACTGGAGAGCGGACGCAGAGATACTGATCTGAAAGAAGTAGTAAATAAGAGTATCACACAGACACTGTCACGAAGCATCAATACTTCCCTGACAACATTTATCATGGTATTTGTGCTGTTTATTCTCGGTGTATCTTCCATCCGTGAATTTGCAGGACCTCTGATGGTAGGTGTTATCTGCGGTGGATATTCTTCTGTATGCATCACAGGTGCACTGTGGTATGTATTTAAGACAAGATTTTCTAAAAAGAAAAAATAAGAAACGCGTTAATCGTAAGTTTTTTGTTTCTCTCTCGCAGAAATGAAATAAAAGAAGACAGTAGTTGTAGAAATGCCGCTACTGTCTTCTTTTATTTTGCGTTCATGAGTAAATAGCAAAAACGGATTGCGAATATCAGCTTTACAACCTAGCATTTTACTAGAAAATATAGTATGATATGCAGCAGTTGGTTAATGCTATCTTGCAGGATGATTATTTTTTTGCTAAGATAGGAAAGCTTAATATAATAAGATTTACTTATTTATGAAACGGAGGGTGTGACATGCAGGCATATGTGGAATATTTTCAGACACATGGACAGGAATATGTGCATATGATCTGGCAACATCTGTATCTGAGTCTTCTGGCAGTGGGAATCGCAGCTGCGGTAGGTATTCCATGCGGCATTCTGAGCCTGCGTGCTCCGAGGATAAAGAAGATTCTGACTACAGGATTCAGTGTCTTGCGTATTATTCCGAGTCTGGCAGTGCTTGTTATTCTGATTCCAATCATGGGAGTGGGTGTGAAACCGGCACTGACAGCATTGGTGATTCTGGCAATCCCACCAATTCTGATACAGACAACGCTGGCATTTTCACAGGTTCCAGATTTTCTGTTGGAAGTGGCAGATGCCATGGGCATGGATAAAAAGAGAAAATTCCGGCAGGTGGAAGTGCCGCTGGCGATGCCTGGTATTATTAGTGGCATCCGTATGGCGATGTCAGAGGTTATCGCAAGTGCTACATTGGCGGCTTATATTGGCGCCGGAGGGCTGGGAATTCTGATTTTCAACGGAATCAATCTGCTGAAAACCGAGTATCTGGTGATCGGTGGAGGAACAGTGGCTGTCATTACTATGCTGTGCAGCATGGCACTTGGGGCAGTTGAGAAAAAAATAAGTCGGGCACTTTAAAAAGCAAATAGAGGAAGTCTGATATTGATAGAAAGTTGAGAGCATTACAGGAGGAAAAAAGAGATGAAGAAAAAAGTATTGGCAGTAATACTTGCAATTGTATCAGTCGCAGCACTTGCGGCATGTGGAAGTAACGGAGCAGCAGAACCGAAAGCAGATGGAAGTGCAGCTACCGAAAAAAGCAGTAGTACAAGTGCAGATACTACGATTAAAATCGGAGCAAAAAGTTTTTCAGAGAGTAAGATCCTGGGTGAGTTATATGCACTTGCCCTGGAAGATGCCGGATATAAAGTGGAACGTGAATTTGAAGTATCCGACAACTTGATCCATCAGGCAGTGTGTGACGGTCAGATTGATATGTATCCGGAGTACACCGGTACTTCATTACTGACGATTCTGGATCAGCCGATGGAGACAGATCCACAGATCACTTATGACAAAGTAAAAGAAATGTATGCAGAAAAATTCAATCTGGATGTGTTGGATATGTGTGAGGCAAGTAACGGAAACGGTCTGAGCATGCGTGCGGATGTGGCTGAGAAATATGGAATCAAGAGCATTTCGGATCTTCAGGCAAATGCAGATAAAATTCGTTTTGGCGGCACATCGGATACCTTTGAACGTGAAGATGGACTTCCGGGACTGGAACAGACTTATGGTACGTTCAAGTTTAAATCCAAAAACACCTTTGACAATTCACTGAAATATCAGGCAATGGCAAATGATGAAGTGGACTGTGTACCGGCTTACACCACAGATGCACAGTTGAGCAGCGATGAGTTTGTTCTGCTGGATGATGACAAACATTTCTGGCCTCCGTACAACATTATACCGGTTGTCCGCCAGGAACTGATCGATGCACACCCGGATGTGGCTGAGATCATTAATAAGATCAGTGCAGCAATTGATACGGAGACTATGACAAAGTTGAATGCACAGGTGGATATCGATAAAGAAGAGTATGAAGATGTGGCAGCAGATTTCTACGCGACGCTGAAGTAGAAATCGCAAAAGGAAATAATCAAACAGAAGAATCTGTTGGGAAAGAAGTGCAGGAGGAAAAGAAGGATGAGCATTGCAGTAGAATTTCTGGATGTGGTAAAACAGTTTCCGGGTGCAGTGGAGCCGGCAGTGGATCATGTGAGTTTCCAGATTCAGGAGCAGGAAATGATCACAATACTGGGGACATCCGGCTGTGGGAAAACCACATTGATGAAGATGGTGAACCGCCTCTATGAGCCTACATCCGGAGAAATTCGAATATTCGGAGAAAATATAGGGCAGACGGATGCGGTGGCACTGCGCAGAAAGATTGGCTATGTTATTCAGCAGGTCGGTTTGTTCCCACATATGACCGTAGAAAAAAATATTGCAGTGGTACCGGAAATCCTCGGTTGGGATTCTGCACAGATACATGACCGGGTAACAGAACTGCTGGAACTGGTAAATCTGGATCCAAAGCAGTATCGCGGCCGGTATCCGTCCCAGCTTTCCGGTGGACAGCAGCAGCGTGTGGGTCTGGCCAGGGCACTGGCTGCAAAGCCGTCGCTTATGCTGTTGGATGAGCCATTTGGTGCCATTGATGCGATCAATCGGACCAAGCTGCAGGACGAATTGATGAAAATCCATAAACGTGCAGGTCTGACCTGTATGTTCGTCACTCATGATGTGACGGAGGCGTTGAAGCTTGGCACCCGGATCATGATCATGAATCAGGGGAAAATTCAGCAGTTTGACACAGCAAAAAATATTCTGGAGTATCCGGCAAATGCGTATGTGGCATCCTTGCTGCAGTCGGTACAGGAAGGATTAAATTTTTTCAGATGACACGTTTTATCACATATACAACGAGACATTATGACAAGTTAATACAGGCAGTTCTGGAGCATTTTGAAATTGTGGGTCTTACCCTTGTAATCTCTATTGCGCTGGCATTTATGATCGCCATGCTTGTAATGGAACATAAGCGGATCACGGCATGGATCACGCGGGTATTCAGTATGATCTATGCAATTCCAAGCCTTGCACTGTTTGCACTGCTGCTTCCGGTGACGGGGCTTGGCATGCAGACAGCAGTGCTGGTGCTGGTGATTTATAATCAGTTTATTCTGATCCAGAGTTTTACCGATGGGTTTACCTCTGTTGATGCAGGGGTTCTGGAGGCAGCAGCCGGTATGGGGATGACAAAAGGGCAGATTTTCCGGAAGGTGCGGCTTCCGCTGGCACTGGATACGGTGATCGCAGGCGTTCACATTTCTATTATATCTACAATCGGGATTGCGACAATTGCTTCTACGGTAGGCGCAGGTGGTCTTGGTACAATCCTATTTGACGGGATGCGCACCCAGAATGTGGTAAAGATTGTCTGGGGAACGTTTTTGTCCGTAGTCATGGTTTTGGGGGTCAACGGTATTCTGAAACTGATAGAAAAACGTCTGAAGAAGAAACTGTATCAGGAATGGGTTCCGGAGAAAAAGAAAGACTGATGGACAGCAGAGGACAAACCTCTTTGTGGAAAAAGTGATGGAGTAGAAACAAAATGATAAGAGAGTATTTAAAAGAACATATTTTGATTACAGATGGTGCCATGGGTACCTATTATGACAGAAAAAAATCAGAAAATGGCCGGATTGCGGAGGAAGCGAATCTGCTGGAGCCGGAACTGATCACCCGGATCCATGAAGAATATCTGGAACAAGGAGCCAGACTGATCCGTACGAATACCTTTGCGGCAAATCATGCTATGGCACTGGGTAGAGGTGTCCGTGACCGCAGGGAACAGGATGCTTATGTAAAACATGTGATCCGCGCGGCGTGGAAACTGGCGCAGAAAGCAGCAGAAAACCGTCCGGAGGAAATTTTTGTCGCAGCAGATATCGGACCGGCGGCGGAAAATTTGTTTAGTGAATATGAGACAGATCCGGCAGCGGAATATCGTTTTCTGGCAGATTGTTTTCTGGAGTGCGGTGCACAGATTTTTAACTTTGAGACATTTTCAGATATTAAATATGTGGCAAAAACAGCCCGATATATCAAAGAAAAATGCCCGGAAGCGTTTGTGATGGTTTCTTTTGCAGCAAATCGTAACGGTTATACTACGCAGGGAATCAGCATCAGCCGACTGTTTGCCGAGGCGGCGCAGACACCGGAAATCGACAGCTACGGATGCAACTGTCTGCTGGGGGCAGCCCACATGTACAAGCTGATCAAAGCACAGAACCTTGCCGGGGACAAGTTTATCCAGGTATTACCAAACAGTGGATATCAGCAGATTGTCCGTGGACAGGCAGGCCATGCAGATGGTGTACACTATTTTGCTGATAAAATGGAACAGATGGTAGAATTGGGTGTAAATATCATTGGCGGATGCTGCGGAACCACACCAAAGCATATCCGGATGCTGTGTGAGAAACTGGCAGGAAAAGCACCATATGAAAAGCTTCCGGTAGTGGAAAAAGGCGGGGAAGATGCTGTTTCCCAGACCCGTAACAATCCATTCATGGCGAAATTGCAGCGGGGAGAAAAAGTGATTGCCGTAGAACTGGATCCTCCTTTTAACCAGGATGCTCAAAAGTTGATGGAAGGTGCATTTCAGTTGAAACAAAGCGGTGTAGATATCATTACCATCGCAGATTCACCACTGGCGAGAGCCCGCGCAGATTCTGTACTGCTGGCTGCAAAAGTCAGTGCTATGGTGGATATTCCGGTGATGCCGCATATCGCCTGCCGTGACAGAAACCGTATCAGTATGCACTCCACATTATTGGGTGCACATATCAATGGAATCCGGAATCTGATGATCGTCACCGGTGATCCCGTGCCTTCCGGTGAACGGGACAACACAAAGAGCGTGTTTGATTTTAATTCGATTCGTTTTATGGAATATGTAAAAGAACTGAATCAGGAGATTTTCCTGCAGGATGCATTTTCTTATGGTGGTGCTCTGAATCAGAATCAGGCAAATGAAGATCAGGTCATGAAGCGGATGCAGAAGAAAATCGATGCAGGACTTTCCTGGTTTATGACCCAGCCGATCTATTCTGATGAGGAAGTAGAAAAACTGGGCAGAATGAAACAGGAGTTGAACACAAAGATTTTATGTGGTATTATGCCGTTAGTCAGCTATCGCAATGCGATGTTTATCAAGAACGAAATGCCGGGCATTCAGGTGCCGGATGAGATCGTGGCACAATATCGGCCGGATATGAGCCGGGCAGAGGCAGAGGATGTTGCAGTCCGTATTTCTCTTTCCATCATGGAAAAGCTGGAAGAGGTAGCCGATGGATTTTATTTTATGACACCATTTAACCGTGTATCTCTGATCACCAGGATCATTCATGCGCGGAAACCGCAATAGGAGAGTTGGAATGAAAAAGGAAGAACTGTATAGATTATTAGAGAATGGACCTGTATATCTGGATGGAGCTACAGGAAGCAATCTGCAAAAAGCCGGTATGCCTACAGGTGTGTGCCCGGAACAGTGGATTCTGGATCATCCGGATGTGATCCTGGATCTTCAGAAACGTTATATAGAAGCAGGTACGCAGATTTTATACGCACCGACATTTTCCGGAAACCGTATCAAACTGGAAGAGTATGGACTGGCAGATAAAATTGTAGAGATCAATACAAAACTGGTGCAGCTGTGCCGGGAAGCAGCGGGTGAGAAAGGACTGGTATGTGGTGATATGACCATGACCGGTGAAAGCCTGGAGCCGATGGGCGATCTGGAACTGGAAGAACTTATTGATATTTACAAAGAACAGGCGAAAATCCTGTATGAAGCAGGCGTTGACCTCTTTGTGGTAGAGACTATGATGAGCCTTGCTGAGACCAGAGCCGCTGTTCTGGCGATCAAAGAGACCTGTGACCTGCCGATCATGGTATCCATGACCTTTGATGAAAAAGGAAAGACATTATATGGAAATACACCGGAAGGATGCATGGTTGTGCTGCAGAGCCTCGGAGCAGATGTCGTAGGTATCAACTGTTCTACCGGTCCTGAGCGGATGGCAGATATGGTACGACAGATGAAACCGTATGCAAACGTGCCGATTCTGGCAAAACCGAATGCAGGCCTGCCGCAGATGGTAGATGGTGAGACTGTTTATGATATGGGACCGGAAGAGTTCGCATCTTTTGGTCCGATGTTGATGGAAGCCGGTGCGGCAGTGCTCGGCGGATGTTGCGGAACGACACCGGAGCACATAGCCTCTCTGGTTGCGGCAACGAAGAATATGAAGCCGGTTCCGGTGATGCAGGAGCGCAAACGTGTCTTGGCTTCGGAGCGCCAGATACAGGAGATAGATATCAACGGTCCGTTTCTTGTAATCGGTGAGCGCATTAATCCGACCGGAAAGAAAGAACTGCAGGAATCACTGCGCCAGGGAAGCATGGAGATTGTCTGTGACATGGCAGAAGAACAGGAAGAGATGGGAGCACATATTCTGGATATCAATATGGGAATGAATGGTATTGATGAGAAGGAAATGATGCTGGAGGCCATCGAGGAAGTGACCATGACCACAAGTCTTCCACTCTGCTTCGACTCCAGTCATGTAGATATCATAGAGGCAGCTCTGCGCCGTTATCCGGGACGTGCCCTGATCAATTCCATTTCACTGGAAAAAGAAAAATTTGAAAAGCTGCTTCCAATTGCTAAAAAATATGGAGCGATGTTTATTTTACTTCCGCTGTCCGATGCAGGACTGCCGAAGGATATCAACGAAAAGAAAGAAATTATACATACGATCCTCGCTCGTGCATTAGAACTTGGCATGCACAAAGAGGATATTGTGGTGGACGGATTGGTAGCCACCGTAGGTGCAAACAAAAATGCAGCGCTGGAGACATTAGAAACCATTTGTTACTGTAAAAATGAGCTGGGTCTGGCAACTGTCGGTGGATTATCCAATATTTCTTTCGGATTACCGAACCGTGGCTATGTCAATGCAGCATTTGTTACTATGGCTTTACAGAGCGGTCTGACTATGGCCATTGCAAATCCGTCCAGTGACATTATGATGAATCTTGCAGCAGCCAGTGATTTACTGTTGAACAAAGCCGGTGCGGATCTGAATTACATCAACCGCATGGCAGAGTTTGATGCAAAAAAAAACTGAATCTGTAAAATCAGCGAAGGCATCGCTACAGAACGCAGGCGGAAATACACAGACACCTGCGGAAGCAGAAAAAGACAGATGCAGTGAGAACAAGGATGCCTCCATGAATGCTGCGGCATCTCACAGCACAATCTACAAAGCGGTGCTCAACGGTTCCATGAAGAGCATTCTGGATGAAGTAAAAGCCGGTCTGGCACAGGGCATGGAACCTGGTATGATTGTCAGCGATGAGCTGATTCCTGCCATCAATGAAGTGGGGGATCTCTTTGAACAGCAGAAATACTTTCTGCCACAGCTGATTGCCAGTGCGGAAACCATGAAGAAAGCCATTGAGTATCTGGAACCAATGCTGTCTTCCGGGGATGAGACCGGTCCGAAAGTGACCATTGTGATTGCTACCGTAGAAGGAGATATTCACGATATCGGAAAAAATCTGGTGGCACTTATGCTGAAAAATTATGGATTTCGTGTAGTGGATCTGGGTAAAGATGTACCGAAGGAAGACATCGTGCAGGCAGCCATCGATGAAAAGGCAGATATTATTGCACTGTCTGCTTTGATGACGACTACAATGATGCGGATGAAAGATGTAGTGGAGCTGGTAAAAGAAAAACAGCTGAAAACCAAAGTTATCATCGGAGGTGCGGTTATCACACAGAGCTATGCAGACGAAATCGGAGCCGATGGATATTCGAAAGATGCGGCCGATGCCGTACGGCTGGTGCAGCGGTTGCTCGGACTTTCATTATGATAAAGAATAAGCTGGAAATGAAATCCAGACAGACACGGAGGTGAGCGATGCTCACTCCGGTGACGAAAATCAGACGATCGTCTTGTCCTGGATTTGGTTTCCAGCTTTGTTTTATAAAAAATCAGATGATACGCAAGCGTTCAATAGTGCCTTAAAACAGTCCGTTGTTGTGTACCGGCACGATATCCTGTACATTATGTTCTACCACATCCCAGTGCTCAGCCAGTTTACCATCTTCGATACGGTAAATATCACATACTTTATTGATTGCACCGTTTTCCAGTGTGCATTTGAAGAATACATATACGATATCTCCATCCTCACCGATATGAATGATATCCATATGTGGTTTCAGACTGAAGAAAAATTTGGTGAATTCTACAAAGCCTTCTTTTCCGCTCGGAGCAGTCGGATTGTGCTGGATGTAATTGTCTTTCATATAATTGTCTAAATTGGAGATATCCCAGTTGTTAAATACTTCATCGTAAAATTTCAATACAAGTTCTTTGTTTGTCATAGTCGTGTTTCCTTCCTGAATTGATTTTATGTTTATATGATAAACGAAAAATGTTGAATTGAAAACCGTTATTTGTTGAAAACTGTGAGAACTACAGAATAATTATTTTCGACAAATGTTGAATACAACAATGATTATAGAAGTGCAGAGAAAATCCAAAACACCTCTTTACTTCAAAACTTTAATATGTTAAAATTTTGCACAGAGAAAAGCAAATGCTGGAAAGCAGATGTAATAGGTATTTGGTTACAGAAGGAGTATAAAATGAGCAAAAAAATCAGAACAGAGGCCGTGGATCACCTGTTTGAAGCTATCCTGTGCCTGAAAGATAAAGAGGAGTGTTATACCTTTTTTGAAGATGTTTGTACCATCAATGAAATTTTATCACTGTCACAGCGTTTTGAGGTGGCACATATGCTGCGGGAGCAGAAGACTTATCTGGATATCGCGGAGAAGACCGGTGCATCCACAGCGACGATCAGCCGTGTCAACCGTTCCCTGAATTATGGCAATGACGGTTATGATATGGTGTTTGCCAGAATGAAAGGGCAGGAAGGTGAGCAGTAGCATAAAAGTGGAGCGTCAGCTTCACGATATGCGAATATTGGGTAGAATTGTGGGAGTACGAAGTACGGAACAATTCGTAAGGCATCTTTTGAACCCAACATCAAGATAACGGTAAAAGAAAAAAGGAAGCACAGAAGGATTCCCGTATATGGGAATCAGCTGCGTTTCCTTTTTGTGTTTTTCGGCGGCTCCGTTTTTTTCATGGAGTCGATGATTTTTTCAATCAGAAGCTTTTTTGTATAGACATCAAAATTCAGAAGGCAGATGAAAGTGAACTTCTGCAAAAAGTCTGCATCTTTTTCACTGAGATTTTCCAGATCTGCAAAAGCAGATTCGCTGATGATATATTCTTCCTGGATGATTTCTTTTAAACGCTCTACCTGATGGGATTCCAGGCAGAAGATACCGTCATAAATCTCCTCCAGTGTCGGGGAAGATTTTTTGCCGAAATAGCGGTCGGTCAGCGGATTCAGGACATTCTGGATATCACTGATACTGAGGACACTTTTAAAATAGTAGATAAACACCAGAGTTAAAATATGCTCTTTGGAATATTTTTTCTTTTCCGGCGGCGGGAGCAGATTATTTTTTACATAATTATTGACCATGGTTTTGGTCAGAATTGGATCTTCCTCATGCCGTTTTGTAGGATACAGTTCTTTTTCCATGAATGTTATGACCTGATCCATATATAGATTGATATCCGGAAGTGCTTCCAGTTTTGCATGGTCAATTCGTGACAGACTGTCCAGTATGCTGTTTAATAAATCGTTTGTATTGATTGTCATGCGAACTATCTCCAGTCATTCGTGAGTTATGTTTTGTAATGTTTAAAAGATATTATATAGTATTGAAAACCGAATGGCAAGCCAATGTTGTTGACGGGATCAGGCACCTTATGCTATGATAGCACAAGGTTAGAAAATATGTTCGATAAAAGACAGCAGTCAGAAAATGAAACAGATAGAAGAAATAAATGGAGGAAGCATGGGCAGATATGATTTGCTGAATACACAGCAGCAGGAAGCGGTTTTTCAGACAGAAGGACCGGTGCTGGTACTGGCAGGAGCCGGTTCCGGAAAGACGAGGGTTCTGACGCACAGAACCGCTTATCTGATAGAGGAAAAAGGGGTGAATCCATATCATATTATGGCAATTACCTTTACAAATAAAGCAGCAGCAGAGATGCGGGAACGTATCGACAATCTGGTGGGATTCGGTTCGGAGAGTATCTGGGTATCTACCTTTCACTCCAGCTGTGTACGGATTCTCCGTCGGTATATTGACCGTCTGGGCTATGACAACCGGTTTACGATTTACGATGCAGATGATCAGAAGACAGTAATGAAGGACGTGTGTAAGCGGCTTCAGATTGATACGAAGCAGACGAAAGAGCGTGCGTTGCTGAATGTGATTTCTTCTGCAAAAAATGAATTGATCTCTCCGGAGGAGTTTACCATGCGGGCAGCCGGTGATTATGCAAAACAGAAGCAAGCACAGGTTTACCGTGAATATCAACAGACGCTGAAAAAAAACAATGCACTTGATTTTGATGATCTCATCATGAAATGTGTGGAATTGTTTAAAAATGATCCGGAAGTGTTGGATTCTTATCAGGAGCGTCTGCGCTATATCATGGTAGATGAGTATCAGGATACAAATACGGCGCAGTTTGAACTGGTGCGGCTGCTGACAGCCAAGTACCGTAACCTTTGTGTGGTAGGTGATGATGATCAGTCAATCTACAAATTCCGTGGAGCCAATATCCACAATATTCTCAATTTTGAGCAGTATTTCCCGGATGCAAAAGTCATTAAGCTGGAGGAAAACTACCGTTCTACACAGAATATTCTGGATGCTGCCAATGCAGTGATTAAAAATAACGTGGGCAGAAAAGCAAAGGCGCTCTGGACGCAGCAGGATGCCGGTGACAAGATTGACTGTAAGGATTTTGATACAGCATACGATGAGGCAGAGTACATTGCCCACAGCATCAATTCATTTGTGCGCAAAGGGGTATTTTCTTATGGAGACAGTGCCGTACTGTACCGGACCAATGCACAGTCACGTTTGTTAGAGGAGCGGTTTGTCCGAGAGAATATTCCGTATAAAATCGTGGGTGGTGTAAACTTCTATGCAAGAAAAGAAATTAAAGATTTACTGTGCTATCTGAAAACGATCGACAATGCACAGGATGATCTGGCAGTGAAACGGATCATCAATGTACCGAAACGGGGAATCGGCGCAACGACCATAGCCAAAGTACAGGACTATGCAGATGAGAACGGAATGAGTTTTTATGCCGCGCTGAGACAGGCGGAAGAGATATCGACGCTGAGCAAAGCTACTGCGACCAAGATTCGTCCTTTTGTGACTTTTATTCAGATGCTGCGCAGCAAGCTGCCCTATATCAGTGTGGAACAACTCATGGATGAGATTATTGAAGATACCGGTTATGTGGCAGAACTGGATGCGGAAGGTACAGATGAAGCCCGTGCCCGGATTGAAAATATCGATGAGCTGATCAGCAAGATCGTGGCCTATGAGGAATCTGTGGAACAGCCGACATTGAGCGGATTCCTTGAGGAAGTGGCATTAATTGCAGATATTGATAATCTGGAAGAGGACAGTGATTATGTGGTGCTGATGACATTGCACAGCGCAAAGGGACTGGAGTTCCCGAATGTTTATCTGGCAGGTATGGAAGACGGGTTGTTCCCAAGTTATATGACGATTACTTCTGATGACCCGACCGAAGTGGAAGAAGAGAGACGTCTGTGTTATGTGGGAATTACAAGAGCCAGAGAACACCTGACTCTGACCAGCGCACGGATGCGTATGACCAGGGGAGAGACACAGTATCACAAAGTCTCCCGTTTTGTGAAAGAAATCCCGAAGAGCCTGTTGAACGGCATGGTGCGGGAGGAACGGCCAAGAAAAGAAGAACCGATCAAAGATTTGGGGAATGTAAAGCAGAATTTCAGTCGGAAACCATACGGTGGCGGTTCCTCTGCACCGGCAGGGGGTATGCCTTATTATAAATCTTTCAGCCTGGGACAGAAAAAAACGCAGCAGTTTGGCGGTGGGACAAAGCTTGGCAGACTGACGTATGCGGAAGGTGACCGGGTGCGTCATGTGAAGTTTGGGGAAGGTCTGGTAAAGCAGATTGTTTCCGGTGGAAGAGACTACGAAGTTACTGTGGATTTTGATGATTTTGGCACAAAGAAAATGTTTGCATCGTTTGCAAAACTTCAGAAGTTATGATATAATCGCCTATAACAATGAACAATACGGAGCAGAAAATTCAGATTTGTAAAATAATATTGTGAACGCAGGTCACAAAGCGACTGTGTTCATGTAGCGAAAGTGGATTGCGAATGTCCGCTTTACCAGCGTTTTGTATTGTGAAATGTGAAGTAGAAGGAATGTATTAAGAAGGAGTGAATGACATGAACAATGATTTGATCAGTGTTGCAAAATTAACAGAGTTATTTTCCAAAAAAATTGATGAGGAAAGAAAGACAAAATTACTTTGGATTCTTGCCATTGTTGGAGCAGTTGCAGCGGTAGTCGTAGCAGCACATTATATTTATAAGTTCTTTGCTCCTGATTATATGGATGACTTTGAAGATGAATTCGAAGATGAGTTTGATGATGACTTCTTTGATGACGAGGATGATGAATACGAAGAGGAAGACTAATCTGCATCAGCGGAATGTAATTTGATGCAAGGATGATCCGTATTGGAACGCCCACTCACAGAATGCGAGTGGGCGTTTTTTGCCTGACTTCAGAGTTGAGATGTTTGTGTATGAAAAATAAAGAAAGCATTGTGAGGAGAAAGATTTGAAAAAAGGACAGATGTGTGAAGGCATTGTAGAAAAAGTCAAGTTCCCGAATAAGGGAATTGTAAAAGTAGAGGACAGTGAAGTAACGGTAAAAAATACTATTCCGGGACAGAAAGTTTCTTTTGTCATCAATAAAAAACGAAAAGGAAAAGCAGAGGGACGTCTGCTGGAGATTCTGAAAAAGTCAGAACTGGAGAATGCAGAAGCTAACTGCCCGCATTATGGTGTCTGCGGCGGATGTAATTATCAGACACTGCCGTATGAAGAACAGTTAAAACTGAAGGCCGGACAGGTGCTGGAATTGATGAAAGCAGTGGTACCAAATGCGGAGGATATTTTTGAGGGAATCCGAAAAAGTCCGCAGCAGTTTGGTTACCGGAATAAAATGGAATATACGTTTGGTGATGAAGTAAAGGATGGTCCGCTGGCACTTGGTATGCACAAGCGGGGAAGTTTCTATGACATTGTAACTGTGGATGAATGTCGGATTGTGGATGATGACTACCGCAAGATCCTGGGTGCAACGCTAGCATATTTCAGAGCGCGGGATATTCCATTTTACCATCGGATGCGCCATGAAGGATATCTGCGTCATCTGCTGGTGCGAAAAGCAGTAAAGACAGAGGAAATCTTGATTGATCTGATCACGACCACACAGGAGATTCGCACAGAAGAAGGCAGCGTGGATGAACAGCTTCTTCTGGATGGCTGGAGAAATCAGCTTCAGACGTTGGAACTGGATGGAAGTATTGCCGGCATTTTGCATACAAAAAATGACAGTGTGGCAGACGCAGTGAAAAATGAAGGAACAGAAATTTTATATGGTCAGGATTATTTCTATGAGGAATTGCTTGGGTTAAAGTTTCGAATCTCTCCGTTTTCCTTTTTCCAGACCAACTCTCTGGGCGCAGAGGTATTATATCAGACTGCCCGTGAATATATCGGAGACAGTCTGGATGAAAAATCGGAGAAGACGGTATATGATCTGTACAGCGGAACCGGAACGATCGCACAGATCCTGTCGCCTGCGGCAAAACATGTGATCGGAGTGGAAATCGTGGAGGAAGCCGTAGAAGCTGCGAAAGAAAATGCACAGTTAAATCAGCTGAAGAACTGTGATTTTATTGCCGGTGATGTCTTGAAAGTTCTGGATTCCATCGAAGAAAAGCCGGATTTTATTGTGTTGGATCCTCCACGGGAAGGAATTCATCCGAAAGCACTGGAGAAAATCATCCGTTATGGTGTGGATCGCATGATTTATATTTCCTGTAAACCGACCAGCCTACAGCGGGATCTGGAGGTTTTACAGGCACAGGGATATGTGGTGGAACGGATTTGCTGTGTGGATATGTTTCCGGGAACAGTGCATGTGGAGACGGTATGTTTATTGTCCAAACTTAATGCAAAGCAACATATCGAGGTAGACATCCACATGGACGAACTTGATCTCACCGATGCAGAGAAGAAAGCCACCTATTCGGAAATCAAGGAATATGTGCTGGAGCATACCGGACTCAAGGTCAGCAGCTTGTATATCGCTCAGGTGAAGCAGAAATGCGGTATCATCGAGCGAGAAAATTACAACAAACCGAAGTCCGATGATGCAAAACAGCCCCAATGCCCGCCCGATAAGGAAAAAGCAATCAAGGAGGCGCTCAAGCACTTCGGCATGATCTAAGGAGGGCAAAATGAAGCGTTTACTTTCTTGTGAGTTCAATATGGATACTGCCTGTGTGGAGCTGAAATTTGCAAATGGCAGCATGATTGCCATTGATACGATTGCGGTAGAGAATGAGGTTGCCGATAATATATATCAGCGGTCAGAGCTGGACTGGCTGATTTACAACGATCCGGCAGCCTATGCAGATTTAGTTCTCAACGGCGACCCGGAAACATACCTGAAAACTGTTACAGAATATAAACCTTTGGACTGATTACCAGAGATAAAGCAAGCCGCCTGTGCGGGCATATCAAATGCTCATACAGGCGGCTTTTCCTTTTTGTACTGTGACTTTATCAGTTCTCCGAAATGGACCGCTTAAACAATATCCATGTACTTATGAAGTAGCATATCAGCAGTAAGAAAAGAATACCAATGATAATCCCTACTTGTACCATCAAGGCTCCGCAGCCAATATAAGCTGAGATTTCAGCAGAAACACTTTGAAGAAAATAGCCAATCACAATAATTGCTACAACGATTGCCGCTGTGATCGGCATCCCAAACCAAACACCAAGCTGTTTTAGAACCAAAGTATGCAGGTCCTTCTCTTCCACTCCCATTTTTCGCAGAACCGAAAATCTGTAGTTGTTTTTTTCTGCATCCAGGAGCTGCTGAAGAGCCAGCACGGTAAGACACATCACCATCAGAACAATTGCACCATAGATCAAGGACGCTTTTAGGATAAAGTTAAGGGCGATTATACGGTTCACTTCCGTAGTATGGACAGTTGTACTGTATCCTGCCAGATTGTCTTTATCAGGATCTTCTGGATAAGAACGCCCAAGAAGCTGTTCCAGCATTTCTGCCGTTTTGAAGGGAAGCGGATATTGGGTCATCACAAATCGGTTGCGCTGTACCGGAAGCAAGACTTGCGCTATTTCGTCAGGTATGATATACACCACATCTGTATAAAGATTATAGATGGATTCCCCCACAGGCTCCTGAAACACGGCGTTCTCACTGAGTTTCAGGGTGCCTGCGTCAGTTTCCAATAAGGTATGCTCAGCAATGTAGTTTTCAATATCCTTGTCCTCTGCTGCACGATGCCAGTGGGTAGCAAATTCATCCGTTTGTAAGATAATAGGTTCATATCCCAACATTTTCCGAACAGCGTTATAATCCTTCAGTGCGATCGCCAAGGGAGGAAAATTGTACTTTACTCGCTGGTAAAAGTCGCTTTGCTTGGGAAGATATTCCGAAAAAGTCAAATCGTCCTTTATCGCTATTTTGTTTTGTTCTATGAACGCAGTAATTTCTCCATAGTCTGTATCCGGAAGATTTTCCACTTCATAAACATCGTTGTAGCGGCTTGAAATTTGAATATCATAGACAGCCCGACTGTCCAAATAGCCCAGACTCCATCCCGTTAAAACCGGCGCAATGACAAACAAGCAGATAGAAAAAGTCAGGGTCACACAAATGATCGTCATCGTTTTCGTATTGGTAGCCAGCTTAGAGGAAAGCTGTCCAAACAGAAATAAACTCGTATTATGATATTTGCGGGACACTTTAGACTCCTTCCAGTATAGGAGCGCCGCATTCGATAAATACATGACTGCGGAAATGATAAACAAAATATCCGCAACCCCAAACAGCAAATATTGATTCAGAGTTGGAGCGTCAAATCCAAGGAAGTAGGCTTTTTCCAGTTCTGCGATGGAAAAAATCGGGATAGCGGTCAATACAGCACCAGCCAGAAGTCCGCAAAGATATCGGGAAAACCCTATTTTTCTGTGTAAAACAGCACCTGCGATTGCCCAAAGCAGCGTCAGTGCAGGGAAAAGGACATTCCCCCAATACATGAGCTTTACAGGAAGCGGATGTCTGGAATCGAAGTAAAAATGATATTTTACAGTACCTACCTCCAGCATCCACAGCAGCAGAATGCCATAGAAAATACAGATCATCGGCATCCATCTGCTTTTATGAAGCGGTTTTTCATTCTGACGGTTTGCCGTCATAAGCTCAATAATCCTGCTTTTGTTGAGAATTCTGACATTCCCGACTCCAACCAGAATCTGGCAAACAACAAAGAAGCCCACGGTCAACAGCACAGTATCCGGGAAAAACGACCAAGAAAAAGCGTAGGGTTCCCCAAAAGAAGCAAGCAGCATAGCCGTAATGACCTGAGAAACGACCATCCCCAGAAGGATTCCCACCGACACAGAGAATATGAGCAGGAAAAAAGTCTCTCCAAAAAAGAGCAGGCCTATGGTTTTTTGCTCCATTCCCAAGGTTGCCTCAACGGCAAACTCCTTTTGCTTTTTTCTCAGCATGAAACGATTGACATAGTGGATCAGAAACAACAAAAGCAAACTAATCCCGCAAATTGCCAGTTTCATACCTCCAGCCAGCAGGGAAATATTATATTCCGCACCAATGGTCGGATGATAATGGGTGCTGCTGATAGACAAAAACGCATAGAACAGGGTGACACAGAGTGTCATGGTCACAATATAAATCAAATAGTCCTTCACAGACCGCTTTGCATTTTTGAAAATAAGTTTAGCGTACATCGCTCGTGCCCCCTCCCATCATGGTAAGGACATCCAGGATTTTTTCAAAGAAAGTCCTGCGGGAATCACCCCCCTTACGGATTTCCGTAAAGATTGCCCCGTCCCTCATAAAGAGAATACGATTGGCATAGCTTGCCGAGAAAGCATCGTGTGTCACCATCAGAATCGTGGCTCCGAGATCTTCATTGATACTCTGGATCGTCGAGAGCAGCATCTGGGACGAGTGACTGTCTAACGCACCGGTGGGTTCATCCGCCAAAATCAGCTTAGGCTGATTGATAATGGCTCTGGCACAGGCGCACCGCTGCTTCTGGCCGCCGGACACCTGATAGGGGTATTTGTCCAGAATATCCGTGATATTCAGCTTTCCGGCCATTTCCCGCACCCGCCCATCAATCTCGCCTGCTGGAACCTTGTTGATGGTCAGCGCCAGGGCTATGTTTTCCGAAATGGTCAGCGTGTCCAGCAGGTTAAAATCCTGAAATACAAATCCAAGATTCTCCCGACGAAACCGGGCAATCTGTTTTTCGTTGATTTCCGTCACATCGGTTCCGTCCAGATAGATATGTCCTGCACTGACGGTATCAATGGTGGAAATACAGTTGAGCAGGGTAGTCTTGCCGGAGCCAGATGCTCCCATGATTCCTACAAATTCTCCCTCTTGAACGGAAAAGCTGATGTCCTGAATTGCTTTTGTAACATTTCCGCCATTTCCGTAATATTTTTGGATATGATCCAGTTTCAAAATTTCTTTCATTGTTATCACCTCTGATCTCTATTGTAAAATAAGAGTGGCTTCGTTTGTATCAAGTTTTCTTACAAAGTTCTAACAAAAATGTAAGAAGTGCAGAACGCTTTTCAGTTCTGCACTTCATGAATCAGACAGTTAATGTGAAAAGAAAGGGAAATGGCTGTGCCATGTTCCGACGACTCCGCCGTAATGCCAATGCCCAGCTTTTCACAGAGCCGTTTGCACAGATACAGACCAATGCCCGTGGACTGCTGAATCAGACGACCATTCTGACCGGTAAATCCCTTTTCAAAGATACGGGGCAGATCGGACGCAGCAATCCCGATTCCATTGTCCTCCACGACAAGGACAACCTGATCCTGCCGTTTATGAGTAGAAATGCGGAGAACCGGCTGCTTCGTACGATACTTGACCGCATTGACAATCAGTTGATTTAGGATAAAACGCACCCACTTTTCATCTGAATAAACCGTATCCTGCATTTCCTCCACTTCCAGGCGCATACCACTTTGGAGCAGCAGATATTTGTTATCTGCAATCGCCTGATGCACCACTTGGGACAGTGCCATTTCCCGGACAGAATAATCTTTCTCTGTATGCTCACTGCGGGCGTAATAAAGAGCTTGTTCGGTAAAGCGGTTGGTCTTTTCCAGTTCCAGCAGAAGTTCCTTTGTCCAGTCCGTCCGGTGGTTTTCACATAGGAGTTTCATGGCAGTAATGGGCGTTTTGATTTCGTGAATCCATTGTTCAATGTATTCCTTGTACTCCAGGCGTTCCCGCTCGACCTCCCCAATCTGCTCCAACATGGATTTTCCAGCCATTTTCAAAATCTGATAGTAAACCTGATCCTCGGCCTGTTCCGGCAGTTCCATCACTTCAGAAATAAGGTATCTCTCGGAGAGCTGCTTCGCCATATCCAGAAGTTTTTTCATCTGCCGCTTTCGTTTCCAGTAAGTGAGGACAAGTCCCATCAGCAAAATCAATGCCCATACGATCAGGATCAATACTACTGCGGAAGCCGAATTGCCGCACACCAGCAAAAATACAGTGAGCGCAGCCATGCAAACAAGGTTCGTCAGCAGAAATGGAAGCCTGTTTTTCCAATACCGTTTGCTGTTCATATCGTGTACCCCTGGCGATGCTTTGTCTTGATAAAATCCGTCAGGCCAATGCCCGCCAGTTTTTCCCGGATGCGGTTGATATTGACGCTCAAAGCATTGTCATCCACATATAGCTGATTGTCCCATAGATAATCTACAATATCATTACGGGAACAAATCTTTCCTGCGTGTTTGAAAAGATAATATAATATTTTCAATTCATTCTTTGTCAGTTCTGCTTGGTTACCGTCATATTCAATCGTGCTACTTTCTAAGTGAAGAATCGCTCCTTGCCAATTCAGACGCTCAATTTGTTCTATCGGGTAAGCTCGTTTCATCAAGGATGAAATCTTTGCCAGCAGAATTGCTGTGTTATAAGGCTTGGTGATAAAAGCATCTCCACCCAGCAAAATACTGTTCAATTCATCCATGTCCGTATTGCAGCTTGTTACAAAGATAATCGGTACATTGGAAAAACTGCGGATTTGAGAACAGATTGAGTAGCCGCTTTCTTGTGGCAGCTTTATGTCCAGCAAAATCAAATAGGGATGAGTATTTTTGACCGCTTGCATAACTGATGTAAAGTCAGTAACTGCGGATGCCTCATATCCGTTTCCGTTTAACAGAACTTGTAATTCAGTTTGAATGATTGGGTCATCTTCGATGATGAGTATTTTATATTTTTCCATGATTACATGTCCCTTTCTTTGAATATTTAGTACCACCAAGGCAGTTCCAGCCAGAAGTTATCCAGAGCCAATTTCTCCGTGGACTTTGCTCTGCTCTCTGACAGATGGAAGTGCTTCGCCGTTTCGCTCAGAGGATGGAGGACATCGTCCTCAAAGCCAAAGCGATACCAGAGATAGGCTTTCTCTCGCTCATCAATCATTTCCAGAGCCGTATGGATTTCTTCGTGGGTTTCCTTTGCAATGAAAATCTGCTCTGGGTTCTGTACTCTGGAATCTGCTATAAATTCATGTTGTCCCTTATTCTCGCCCTTTTTGACCTCATCCAGACGAATGATACAGTCCAGATTTTTGGCTTCAAAGGTAGGATTCAGCCTGCGGATGTAGTCCAGCATGGCATTATGAATAGCCGGGGCAGCATAGGTCAAAAACTTGTTCCCGTAGTCGGGTTGAAAGCTGCTTATGCAGCCCAGAAGCCCCAATGAACCCTCCTGCACCAAATCGTTCAGTTCAATGCCGAGGGCAACGTTCAGCTCCCGCTGTGCGCTCCATATCTCGTATGCCGTCTTTCGGATAAACCGCAGATTGTTCTCTACAAGGGCGTTTTCTGCCCATTTGTCACCGCTCTGCGCCGCAATACAGAGCTGCTCGTTAGTTATCTTGTCCATCATCTTCCGGCAGCACCATCGTCTGCATCAGCCCCAGCAAGGCTTTGTTAAAGTTGTCCAGAGCTTCCTGATTGACTCCATCGACACCGGAAATGCTGCCTGTAATAGCATCAACAACTGCTTCCGGCGTGATGGTCGGATTCTGCATATCCTGCCCCTTGGTCAGCTCGGCAAACATCTTTTCGGTGGCTTCCTTGCTGATTGCCTTGGCTGCGACCAAATCGCTGCCTGCTTCTTTCTTGATTTCCTTAACCACCGTCATAAAGGTGTTTTGAATCGTGGTCTGGTCTGCCTGATAAGCGGGAATTTTCATGGCATTAGCGGTTCGGGCTGCCTGTACTGCTTCGGGAGCTTGGTTCTGTCCCAACAGCAGAGAGCCAACGGTAGCAAACATCTGGTTTTGTGCGGCATATCCTCTTGCAAGGGTATCATCCATATACTGTGCAATCATATAAGTAACCATGGCAAAGCGGGGATTTTCCAGCAGACGGTTGACTACATCATTGTTGACCTTTCCGGTATAAAGATTCTTTGCAGCTTCAACAGATAATCCCAGTTCTGAAATATCGTAGTTCTTTTTATCCGGGATTACGGTCGTACCCAAGATAAAGTCCGTGGACACATTGAACACTCTGGCGATGCGGATAACGCTTTCTTCGCTCAGCTTTTCGGTCTTTCCGCTAAGGAAGCGGCTGATGGTGCTTTCATTCACATCAATCCGAAGTGCCAGTTCTCGCTGGGTCATCTTGCGTTCTCTCATTACATCAACGATTCTTTTCCGAACATCGGCGGGTAAATAAGTATCAGCCATTATGCTTCCTCCCCTCTGTCTGTTTTCTGTTTGATATATTTTCCGCTTTTAATGCGGGCATCTGTCGGCTTTTCAGCGTCCTCCGGGATGATCCAGCGGCTTCCTGCCCGCTGTGCGCCCGGTATGCGGTCATTGTTGCAGAGGATACCAACTCTTCGGGGAGAGATACCCCATTTCTCGGCAACTTCAAATGTAGACAGGTATTTCATTTCTGTATCATCCCTCCTGATTCATATTAACTTCAATTATATTCTATTTACGGAACAATATCAACCAACTTTGTGTGAACACTGCCGTCTCGAAACTTGCATTTTTTCAAGTTTTCGGGGCGGCTTTTTGCTTTGCTTGCGGAAGTGCCTGATTTTTCGGTTGAAAGCGTTTTTCTGCGTATATTCAGGCAGATGAAAAAATCATCGAGAAAAATCAAGGAGGTTATGCAAATGAACATTTTTGAAACAGTCAAGGCGGCGGTCACGGTTAGGCAAGCCGCCGAACACTACGGGCTGAAAATCAATCGCTCCGGGATGATTTGCTGCCCTTTCCACGATGACAGACACCCCAGCTTGAAGCTGAACGAGGATTACTTCTATTGCTTCGGCTGCGGTGCCAAGGGAGATGTGATTGACTTTGTGGCAAGGCTGCTTGACCTGTCTGCCTATGAAGCAGCGCAGAGACTGGCTGCGGATTTCGGACTGGACAGGCCGCCGTCCGTGGTGGCACAGGTAAAGAAGTACCGTCCCCGTGTGAATCAGTCGAAACAGGACGAGCTTTTCTGCATGAATGTGCTGTCCGGGTATCTTCATCTTTTGGAGGACTGGAAAGAGCGATATGCTCCCGAAGCACCGGAGGACGAGCCGGATGAGAGGTTCGTGGAAGCTTGCCACAAGCTGGAATATGTGGAGTATCTGAACGATTTGCTCCTTATGAGCGATCAGGAAGAAAGGACTGATACCGTCAAGGAACTTTTGACAGACGGAACGATTGCAAGAATGCAAACACGACTGGACGAGCAGAAAAAGGAGGTGCGCTGCCATGTCAGAGAACAGGAAATTGCTTGAGATGAATGTGCCGATGTGGTTTGACGGCAAGAGTATCAATGAAGCTCTGTTTTGTGAAGATTTTCTGAGAACCCGTCAGATTATCTTTGCAAACGGAGCTTTTTTCACACCTGATGGTCGAGTGACGGACGACCTGCCGCTTCGTGGCGAAATCTTTGAAGAATTGAAATATTGTGCCGTGAACAACATTCCCCGCAAAATCAGCAACATCATTGAGATTATGAAGCTGGCGGCTCATGTGGAGGACTTCCCGCCGGAGCAGGACAGGATTCATCTGGCAAACGGTACGCTCATGCTGGACGGCACTTTTACAGAGGGGAAGCCGGATATTGTGAGAAACAGGCTCCCGGTTTTCTATCGCCCGGATACTCCGAAACCTGTGCTGTGGCTTTCCTTTCTGAATGGTCTGCTTTACCCGGAGGACATCCCTACCTTGCAGGAATTTATCGGCTATTGCCTGATTCCCTCCAATAAAGGACAGAGGATGATGGTCATTAAGGGCAATGGCGGCGAGGGTAAATCCCAAATCGGTGCGGTGCTGGGGCAAATGCTGGGCAGTTCCATGAAGGACGGAAGCATTGGTAAAATCTCTGAGAACCGATTTGCCCGTGCCGATCTGGAGCATATCCTCCTATGCGTGGATGATGATATGCGAATGGAAGCCTTGCGCCAGACCAATTATGTGAAATCCATTGTGACAGCTCAAGGGAAAATGGATTTGGAGCGCAAGGGCAAACAGAGCTATCAGGGCTGGATGTTCGCCCGTCTGCTGGCTTTCTCCAATGGAGATTTACAGGCATTGTATGACCGAAGTGACGGTTTCTACCGCAGACAGCTTGTGCTGACCACAAAGGAAAAGCCTGCCGGAAGAATGGATGACCCTGACCTCGCCCAGAAGATGAAAGCTGAGGTGGAGGGCATTTTCCTCTGGGCGTTTGAGGGATTGCAGCGTCTGGTTGCCAACAATTTCAAATTCACGGAAAGTGAGCGCACCAAAACCAACCGAGAGTCCGTCAAGCGTGACAACAACAATATTTTCGACTTCATGGAGTCTGAGGGCTATATCCGGCTGAAAGCGGATGCTTCCATCAGCTCCAAGGAGCTGTACGAAATTTATCGGATGTGGTGTGAGGAAAATTCTCTGCCGCCCCTGAAATCCCGCAGCTTTAGTGACAGTGTGGTGGCAAATTTAAGTCGCTACAATCTGGAACACACCAACAAAATCACAAACTCTGCCGGGCGCAGGGTGTGGGGATTCATGGGAATTGAAGCCGTAGCCCGTCCGAATATAAATGGGTTTTACGACGTTTCGCCGTGTACGTACGTACCGGAGGAATGGCGGGATTGATTTTTTGGTACGTACGTACACAGCGTACGAGCGTAAATCACTCCTGTATAAAACCTTCGTGACGTACCCAAATGACAGGAAAAAGTCAGTCTTTTTTCTGTCAACGGACGGGGCGGTTTCGCAAAACAGCAGCCGTCCGTGCCGGACATTGGAAAGAGGAGCAGACAACTTTCTGATGTTCGGCAGAGGTCGCCGCAGCGACCGCATTACCCTCGGAGAGCCCCTCGGGAGAGCCCACGGCACTTTGCAGCCAGTATGGATGAAAGTGTCATAGTGGGTTATTACACTTCCGCAGAAGTGCCTTTCCAAAGCTACCTGTCTGCAAATCCCAAAGAAAGGAAGGAAAAATATGGCAAGAAATGACGGAGTTGACCGTACCTGTGCAAGAAATATGGATGTCACAGATAATGACATCGGAGATGCACAGGCACACAATGAGCGTGAAAAAGAAATATACAGTAACGAAGATATTATCCCGGAAAGAAGTTCCCTCAACGTACACTTCAAAGAACCTACCGGGAGCTACGCTGAAATGTTTGAGCAGATGAAAGCTGACAACATCATTTCCACCAGAGGTCTGAAGGCGGATGCCGTCCATTTCAACGAAATGGTCTTTGATGTGAACTCTGCGTACTTCGACAATCACGGCGGTTATGAATACGCCAGACAGTTTTATGAGGAAGCCTATAAATCCGCTGTGGAGATTGTTGGCGGTGAACAGTATATCCTCTCGGCAGTCATGCACGCTGACGAGATTAACCGGGCGATGTCCGAAGCACTTGGCAAGGACGTGTTCCATTATCATCTTCATGTGGTCTATGTCCCTGTGGTGGAGAAACAGATTTTGTGGTCGAAACGCTGCAAGGATGAAGCTCTCAGAGGAACGGTAAAGGAAACCATTATGCAGGTCAGCCGCAGTAAAAAGTGGCTGTCCAAACCTGCTGTGGACAAAGATGGAAAACCAATTCTGCAAGTCAATGGTAAGCCTGTTCTCCGAAAATCCTATTCTGTTTTACAGGATGATTTTTTTCAGCACATGAGAGCTGCCGGATATACCGATGTGGAACGTGGAGAGCGTGACAGCACCGAGGAACATCTGACTGTGACCCAGTTTAAGGTGGCAAAGGAAAAGCAGCGACTGGAAGCTGTGACGGCGGAACTGAACCAGAAAGAAGCACAGCTTGACGATACTACACAGGCTGCGGAGAAGAAAAAGCAGGAGCTTAAATCCCTGCAAGCACAGACTAAGGCGGCAACCGGAATAGCGGTGACGGTTCAGGAGCTGGAGTCGATGGGTAAGAAATCTTTTACCGGGAACATCGTCTTGACACCCGATGAATGCCGTACTCTCAAAAATTATGCTGTCAGCAGCTTTGCTGAAAAAGCGGAGAAATTAAAATACCAGCAGAAATATGAAACAGCCAAGAAAGATGCTGGGGTATGGAAAAAACGATATGAGAAACTTCTGGAACAGGCTCAGCCGTATCTGGATGCTGTCAAGCTCGCACCTGAAAGGGTACGGGCTTTTCTTAATGCCGTTTTGACCAGAGGAAAAGAGAAACAGGACATTCCGCAGGAACGTGGACGAAAAAGAAAGGAGAGCACTATTGACAGATAAATGGAATGGTTTTGCCGATTTACTTGCAAATTTAATAGAAAAATATGCGGCGGTTCTGGATATTGATAATCTTCCAGAGCCGCCGTCTTGTTTGGAGGAAGAAAACACATCTGAAGAACCCAGTGACACTATTGAATTGATGGAAAAGCAATGATATAATAGTCGTGGAATAAGTGTCCAAACTCTATGCGAGAGCTACTGTTCTCAACGCATAGAGCTACATAGAATAAAAGCGCAATACCCCGTTGCACAATTAGAAATGAGGTGTTCCGGTGAACAATTATGATGATATGAATCAAAAATCCAATATGATTATTTACACAACAGAAGATGGATTGACAAAAATTGAAACCACATTTGATGAGGATACCGTGTGGTTATCCATTGACCAGATGGCAGAGTTGTTCCAGAGAGATAAATCTACTATTTCAAGACATATAAAAAATGTATTTTCCGAAGGCGAGCTGCAGCGAGAGTCAGTTGTTGCAAATTTTGCAACAACTGCGGCAGATGGAAAAACCTATCAGGTTGACTACTATAATCTTGATGTTATCATTTCTGTCGGCTATCGTGTAAAATCCAAGCGTGGCACACAGTTCAGAATCTGGGCAACTAACATTCTCAAAGAATACATGAAAAAAGGTTTTGCTTTGGATGATGAACGATTGAAAAATCTGGGCGGCGGTGGATATTTCAAGGAACTGCTTGAAAGAATCAGAGACATCCGTGCATCGGAAAAGGTGTTTTATCGTCAGGTGCTTGAAATCTATGCCACCAGCATTGACTACGACCCGAAAGCGGAAATCTCTATCCGTTTTTTCAAAAAGGTTCAGAATAAAATTCATTATGCCATTCACGGACAGACTGCGGCAGAAGTGATTTATACAAGAGCGGATGCGGAAAAAGAGTTCATGGGACTTACCACCTTTGCCGGTAATCAGCCGACACTCAAAGAAGCGATTGTTGCGAAAAACTATCTGAATGAGAAAGAGCTTCGTGCTATGGGACAACTTGTATCCGGGTATCTGGATTTTGCGGAACGTCAGGCAGAGCGTGAACAGGCAATGACGATGCAGGACTGGGCAGAGCATCTGGATCGCATTCTTACCATGAGTGGAGAGCAGCTTTTAATTGGAAATGGAAGCATTACTCATAAGCAGGCTGTTGATAAAGCGACTGGAGAATATCGAAAATATAAGACAAGAACGCTCAGCGACGTGGAAAATGATTATTTAAATTCGATAAAGATGTTGGAACAGAAAACTGACGGCAAAAAATAACAGACGATGAAAGCTGAATTATGCCACAGGCTGTGGCACAAATGAGGATGGCGATATGAAAGAAAAAACAAAAGTATATATTTATACGAGAGTATCTACTGCCGTTCAGGTAGACGGTTACTCCTTGGATGCTCAGAAATCAAGAATGAAAGCCTATGCTGAGTTCAACGATTTTGAAATCGTCGGTGAATATGAGGATGCCGGTAAATCGGGAAAGTCCATTGAGGGCAGATTGGAATTTAACCGCATGATGGAGGATATCAAGTCCGGTAAAGATGGCGTGTCCTATGTGCTGGTGTTCAAGTTATCACGTTTTGGCAGAAATGCGGCAGATGTGCTGTCTACCTTACAGGTGATGCAAGATTTCGATGTCAATCTGATTTGTGTGGAGGATGGCATTGATTCTTCCAAAGATGCCGGTAAGCTGATGATTTCCGTGCTTTCTGCGGTTGCCGAGATTGAGCGTGAGAATATCCGTGTTCAGACGATGGAAGGCAGAATCCAGAAAGCTCGTGAGGGTAAATGGAACGGTGGTTTTGCTCCCTACGGATACAAATTGGAAAAAGGTATGCTGTATATCAACGAGGAAGAAGCCGAGGCAATCCGCATTATCTTTGACCAGTATGTGCATACCGATATAGGAGCTAACGGACTTGCGAAATACCTTGCCAATCACGGTATCAACAAAATTCAGCGGCAGAATGGAAAAAATCCTCTGTTTGATGCAGCCCTGATTCGCAGAATTTTGAAAAATCCCGTTTACTGTGGTAAAATTGCTTACGGCAGGAGAAGAACAGAAAAGGTACATGGAACTCGCAATGATTACCGACTTGTGGAGCAGGAAAATTATCTGTTAGTTGACGGTCTGCATGAAGCCATTGTATCAGAAGGACTCTGGCATGAAGCCCAAGTAAAACTTCTTGCTCAGGCGAAGAAGTATGAAAAGGTCAACAACGGTAAAGACAACAAGGTACACCTGCTGACCGGATTACTTAAATGTCCTATTTGCGGAGCCGGAATGTACGGCAACAAAAGCATCAAGCACAAGCCGGACGGCACGAAATATAAGGATTTCTTCTATTATGGCTGCAAACACCGCACTATGACCCGTGGTCATAAGTGTGAATACAAGAAGCAAATCAATGAGGAATTGCTGGACGGTGCTGTTGCAGAGGTTATTATCAAACTGGTCAGCAATCCGAAGTTTGCGGCGATGATGCAGCAAAAAATCAATATGAAGATAGATACATCCGCCATTGAACAGGAGATTGCCAATTATGAAAAACAGCTTCGTCAGAGCTATGCTACGAAGTCCCGTTTGATTGATGAGATTGATACCCTTGACCCAGATGATAAGCACTACATCAAGCGTAAAGCAGACCTTGATGATCGCCTTTATAAAATGTATGATAAGATAGAGGATACGGAGAATCTGTTGATTGAAGCCAGAGCAAAGAAAATGGCAATAGAAGCAGAAAAACTCACTGCTGACAATATCTACAAAGTGCTGATTTATTTTGAAAAGCTGTACGCTGTCATGGACGAGCAGGAGAAGCGACAGATTATGGAATCGCTGATTTCTGAAATCCATATCTATGAGGAACGACAGCCAAACGGTCAGTGGCTCAAATCCATCAAATTCAAGCTTCCGATTATTGAGGAAGATATGGAAATGAGTTTGGACAGTGATACACATGTCGAGACGGTAGTACTGCTTTCCCACAAAAAGCCAGACGGACATATCAACGTAAAAGTTGAGTTTGGCGAGGGTGAGGGAAAAGTTCCGCTTGATAATATCGCTAAAAGAGCCGAAGAATATAAGCCCAAAGAACGAGTGACCTACAAAATGATAAAGGAGTACATAGAAGCTAAATACGGCTTCAAAGTACATACCGCATATATCGCAGAGGTAAAGAGAGATTTAGGCTTGCCAATGTATGATGCTCCTAATGCGGTAGAAGAATTGAAACAGCCGAGGAAGCATCCGACAGTGGAGAAAGTGGAAGCGATAAAGGATGCGTTGAAGCATTTTGAGGTGATTTAATTGTAGCAGGGAAGGGTTGCAAATGAGTATAGATAATGTGATTTCCATAATTATTAGTATATTAGGTTCTTCTGTAATAACGTTGATATTGTCCACATTTATTTTTCAACCAATGCAAGATAAGAAAAAGTATGTTTTTGAGGAAAAAAAGAGAGTATATGAATCTATAATTGTATTTGCGCAAATTGTACTTTTTCCAGCCGAAGCGAAATTTTCTTTAGGAGTTGCAAGGTATAATATACAAGAGCTATCAGATGATGAAAATAGAAATAATGCAATAAATGATTTGAAGATGGCAATTCCTAAGTTGAAGCTAATTTCAAAAGATGATGGTCTTGTCAAGGAATTAGATAAATTTATTCACCAGAAAAGTGAGGAACAATTTAATATACTTGTAAATCGATTGAGAAAGGATTTATACAAATAAAACTAGGTGTCTTTGGAGGCTTTTATGGAACAAAAATTTTATGATGAGATAAAGAACATCTTGATAACAGCAAGAAATAAAGTCTATCAAACAGCCAATTTTTCAATGGTTGAAGCCTATTGGAATATCGGGAAATCAATCATTGAAGAACAGGGCGGTAATGAAAAGGCGGAGTATGGGACAGGTTTATTGAAAGAATTATCGAAACAAATGACTCAAGATTTTGGAAAAGGATTTACTGTTGCCAATTTGAAAAATATGAGGCAGTTTTATTTGACGTTTCCAAATGGCTACGCACTGCGTAGCGAATTGAGTTGGACTCATTATCGGCTTTTGATGCGTGTGGAAAATGATAAAGCACGAGAATTTTATATGCAGGAAGCCGTAAAATCACAATGGAGTACCAGACAGCTTGAAAGACAGATAAATTCTTTCTTTTACGAAAGATTATTATCCAGTAAAAATAAAGAGCAGGTTGCGGCAGAAATTCAGACATTGGAGATGGCAAAAAAACCAGAAGATGTTATCCGTGACCCATATGTATTGGAATTTCTTGGACTGACACCCAATGATGATTTTTATGAAAGTGATTTAGAGCAAGCGTTAATTACACATTTGCAGAAATTCCTTTTGGAACTTGGCAGAGGCTTTTCATTTGTCGCAAGGCAGAAAAGAATAACGTTTGATGGACGCCATTTTAGAATTGACCTTGTATTTTATAATTACATCTTAAAATGTTTTGTATTGATTGATTTAAAGGTTGGAGACTTAACACATCAGGATTTAGGACAGATGCAGATGTATGTTCATTATTATGAGCGAGAGCTTATGAATGAGGGAGATAATCCGCCGATAGGCATTGTGTTATGTGCAGACAAGAGTGAGTCTGTAGTTAAATATACATTGCCGGAAAATGAAACACAAATTTTTGCTTCAAAGTATAAATTATATTTGCCAAGCGAAGAAGAATTGTTGAGAGAATTAAATCAGGAATATCGAGCATTGGAAGCTAGTAAGACAGAAGAAGAATATATTGACGGTATGAAAAAAGAATAAATTTTACATCAGGGTGGTGCAAAATTTATGGAACTAGTATTTTGTGTGAAAGAGGATGCACGTGCAGTATTAGTACTGTATAAATATTGCTCATATTTCTGTGGTTTTGTGGAGATATGTTTTAATTTGGTATGCATGTTGAGACGGTAGTTCTTTTGTCCCAACAAAAGCCGGATGACACCATAGAGATCGACCTGGACTTGGATGAGCTGGACGCCACGACTGCTGAGACAAAGGCCACCTATGAGGAAATCAAGGCATACGTCTGGGATAAGCACCATTTGAAAGTATCCAGCCTGTATATCTCCCAAGTCAAAAGAAAGTGCGGATTAGAGGTTGGTCAGAATTATAACCTGTCCAAATCCGAAAACCCGAAAGTGCCAAAGTGTCCGCCGGAAAAGGAAGCGGTGATTATGGGCGCACTGAAACATTTTCAAATGATCTGATAGCAAAAACACGGATGACTTGCCGCTGGGCGATCATCCGTGTTTTGCATTATCCATCTCTCTATACTTCTGTGGAGACTGTAATTAATTCTGTGTAAATTCTAAAAGAGCTATATACCCTCTTGGATTGATGTTAAAATAAATATCAATTCAGGAGGATTTTTTTATGGCACGAAGAAGAAAAATGGATCCAGAACGCAAAGCGTTCATCAACAGCTTGTTGGAACACTATCAACCAAAGGATGCTCAGGATATCCAGGACATGCTGAAAGACCTGTTAGGCGAAACGCTGCAAGGTATGTTAGAAGCTGAAATGGATGATCACCTTGGATATTCCAAGTATGACTACAAGAACAAAGAGACAGACGATAGCCGTAATGGTTATAGTCCTAAAACTGTCACCTCTTCAATGGGAACACTGCTATTCACATTTCATAAAAGCACGAGGGAGCCAAGAGATTGATTATGATTATCTGAGTTTACAACTAGCTTTCTATTTAGCAAGTTGGGGAATGTATCGTGGCTCATCATTTTTGCTACAAAAGGATTATAAAGTACATATTCCAGTAGTAAAAGAACTGTTAAATGAAAAATATGATGTTTTAGCTGGAATTGACTGTATCGGTTTCAAAGACGATAGCAACCAAAAGTTACTGCAGGATATAAATTCGTTTTTAGAGCAGTATTACGATAAAATCAGGCACAAAGTAAAAGAACAAGAACTGAAAAATCAGTTATCTTTTACACTCATCACGAAAATACTTATGGGAACACTTGGCTGTGTTCCAGCATATGATAGATATTTTATTGCAGGAATAAAGAATCAGAAGGTTGCAACCGGTAATTACAACTTGAAATCCATTATGCAGCTTGTCGATTTTTACGAAAAAAATTTTGCTCGATTTGAACCAGTTAGAGAGAAAATGGAAGTTGAAGGTATGCCGTATCCACAGATGAAGATGATTGATATGGGATTTTGGCAGGTTGGTTTGGAGTTGGATACAAATAAGAGAATACAGACAGCTCACTAGGAGGTGGAATAGTGAACGCATGCGTTCACATTTTATAACTAAGAAGTAATGGATTGGAAAGAAAATAATCAAGAACTTATTGTAGTATTATTAACCTTTGATACAGACGAAAAAGGTGGAGATGGTGGGGTCAATCCTAATGCTACATATACCAACTGGCAGTGGCATTTAGTGAAAACAAAAGATAAAAAGAATTGGGAAATAATCAGTTGGGGTTATTAATCGATTCCGGTTTGATGAATTCATGTGGCTTTTGAAATGGTAAAGTGATTTTATTTTACTTATTTCGGAGCGTGGTATATATTAATAGGTAGAGTAAGTAACGCACAGATGTGACAAAATTGTCTTTTTAAATATAGACAGCTTTGTCAGGGGAAGGCTGTACGGTTAGGATACTGCATAAAAAGCAGGAAAGAGCAACGAAAAACGGAGGAATTAAAATGAAATTTCAAAAGCTTGGCAACACGGACATCGATGTTTCTGTGGTTGCATTAGGTACTTGGGGGCTTGGCGGCGGAAGTGTCTGGACAGACGGAGATTCTACAGTTGAGGACGCGAAGCACCTGCTTGATATTTGTCATGAACATGGCGTGAATTACATCGATACCGCACCGGTGTATGGCACAGGAGTAAGTGAGGAATTGCTTGGTAAGGCACTGAAAGGCAGAAGAAATGATTTTGTTTTACAGACCAAATGCTCTTTGAACTGGAGAAATGAGGGCGGTAATTTTCATTATGAACGAGACGGTTATACCGTTAACAATGACACCCGCGCATCAGCAGTGAAAAAGGACGTGGAAGACTCTCTGCGAAGAATGGGAACCGATTATCTGGATTCTGTTATCGTACATTATGTCTGCGGCAGTTTTCCGGTGGAAGAAACTGTAGGAGCATTGGAAAATCTGGTTCGCGAAGGAAAGATCCGTACCTATGGACTTTCTAACAGTCAACCCGCAGATTTGGCTGCATATCAGGAAGCCGGCGGAAAAGTATCCGTTGTACAGGAATTTTTCAGTATTCTCTCTCCTTTCCATGGCAGAGAATATTTTGATCTGTGTAAAAAGTATAACACGGTATTTCAGACCTATGGTGTGCTGGAGGAAGGATTTTTAACTTCTCCTGCCTTTATGGAACGTGAATTTGCAAAAACCGATATCCGATCCAGAATACCTTGGACAGATCCAGAAAAAAAAGAAGGACTTCGCAGGGCTTTTGAAATCTGGAAACCGCTTTGTGAGGAATATCATTGCAGTTTTGCAACGCTGGTAGAATCCTGGGCATTATCTCAGTACGACCGGATGAGTCTTCTGGTTGGAATGCGAAAAGCTTCCAGTGTGGAAGATACTGTAAAGTGTCTGGATATTAGGTTGCGTGCCGAGGACATTAAATGTATGGAGGAAGCAGTAAAGACAATTCAGGTTGCGGTTTTGGACAAATAGAAAACTGAAAAGGTGGAAAGGATCGGGAGCGTGTATCCGATCCTTTCTTTATCCGAGAATAGATAGCATGAAAGGAAAATAAGTATGAAAGAACCTATGATGGCAGACAGCCATGAAATCACAGTTAGAAACTATAAGCAACCGATGCGAAATCGTCTGATCATGATGCTGATCTGCATTGGGATTGCTCTTACATCATTTTTTGTTGTTTCCAAATGGACAACTTCTGTTGAATCGTACCATTGGGTTATTGACTATCACCGGGTATATTGCATTTAAAATCTTATTTCCTATCGGATGCGTGCTTTTGGCAGCAGGCAACTTTTTGAAAAACGGATGGAAAGAATTTATCTACAGAATCGGAATCAAAAGTATCATTCTGGGTGTTCTTTTGTGGGGACTGGTTCCTACCAGTGCATGGGTGACGAATATGGTAAATGAAACCTATGCAAAGTCCTATGAAGCTGATTTTACACTGGAAGATACGGAAGAATTATTAGATGAGGGAGATACCTCTGCAAACGCAGACAAAAAGGATGAAGCACAAGAAACGAAAGATAAAAAGTTTTCTTTCAGTGAATTTCTTAATAATGCGAAGGATAAGGTTGATGATGCGATTGATGCGGTAGGTGAAGTCGCTACAGAAAAACTCTCTGTTTTTGAGGATGGATTAAACAGAATTATAGAGGGCGTGGCAGTGCTGCTTGTGACAACCTGTGCCATTCCGGTTCTGGTCATGTTATCATTTACCTGGATTCTGAAGGGAATAATGGGTTTAAAAATTCCATCTATTACTCTTCAGTCAGTGCCAAGGGTTTCTGAAAGGAAAAGAAAGAAAACGGAAGAGAATTAATTTTAAATTTTACCGAAGGAGAGGAATGAGATGACAAAAGATCTGACAACCGGGAAAATCATGCCGATTCTTGTGAATTTCACTGTGCCGCTTGTTTTGGGAAATCTGTTTCAGCTGACTTATAATGCGGTGGACAGCATCATCGTAGGGCATTTTGTGGGGAAAGAAGCGTTGGCGGCAGTATTTACGGATTATTTTTCTGGGATTAATGTTCACCTTTTTGTATAACTTTTTTTCCAGTACCTTAAGAGCTTTGGGAGACAGTGCATCGCCTTTGTATTTCTTAATTATCAGTGCAGTCCTGAAGTTGTTATGGTGATCTGCCAGGTATTTGCCGGAGAACTAATGACACTTTTCGTAAAAGATGAGGAAGTAATAGGACATGGTGTCATTTATCTGCATCTGATTGCTGCGATGTATATTCTTCCGGCCGTTACGAATGCAATTCAAGGATTCTTTCGTGGAATCGGAGACCTGAAGGTGACACTGATGAGCAGTTTTACCAATATGGCAGTCCGAGTCATTGCAGCAGCACCTATGATTTTGTTGTGGAATTTTGGAATTGAAGCGTTGCCATATTCCTATCTGGCAGGCTGGGTTGCCATGCTTTTGGTAGAAACGCCTTTGATGATTCGGATTTATCGTAAAAAATAACAGGATTTAAAGAAAATATAAAATCGCTCAGGGAATGAGCTTATACAGAATCCAGTTCTAATCTTTTTATAAAAGCCAGCGGTGTCATATGGTATTTTGCTTTGAATGCTCTGTAAAAATAAGAAAGATTATGAAAGCCAACAGATAAAGATACCTCTAATATGGAGGTATTACCGTGTTCAAATAACTCTACCGCTTTTTCCAGTCTGATATTGTTAATATACTGAATGCAGGTCATATTCATGTGTTTTTTGAAAAAGCGCATAAAATGATACTCGCTGAAATAACATAGCTTTGCAAGTTCAGAAACCGACAGAGCTTCTGCATAATGCAGATTAATATGATCAAGTACAATTTTTAATTTGTCGGAAGAGTCTGATTCCGTGGAGAATCTTGTGCTACTGTACTGGAGCAGAAGAAAAAGTGTCTGTAGCAGATAAGATTTTATGGCGAGTTCATATCCAAACATCCGGGTATCGTAAAGGGAGGCAAGCTGTGCAAAAGACTTGCAAAGAGAATCATATGCAGGATGATCCGCGGTAATGAGACAGGGTAAAGATAATTCGTGGTTTACCATAGGCGTAAGGTAGCGGGTAGAACAGATGTCTGCAGTATTTCCTCCCAAAAGATTCATATGGAATACATAGGTTTCCGAACAGAAGTCCTGACTGCTTTTCAGGATAATGGAATGCAGCAGCAGGGGAGGAATAAACAGAATATCCCCGGTACTTGCCTCATATTCAATTAAATCGATCTGGTAGACACAGGAACCTTTTGTTATAAGGGTAAGCTCTGCTTCTTCGTGCCAGTGCATTGTTATGACAGGTGCTTCTTTTGTCAGATTTGTAATATACTTCTGGATTGGAAAATAAACTTCTCCATGTTTGATATTTTCTTTTTGCTCCGGTATAAGTGAATGTGGCGTTTTCATTTTTTACCCTCTCTATAATAGCAGTATTGTGTTATATAATGAAAAAATAATGCAAGATTTGTCAAAAATAAGATCTTATAATAGCAGTATAATACAGCTAAAGCAATAACGCAATGGCGAACAAATACTATGATTATATATGAAAGAGGTTGATAAAAATGGAAAAAAAGTGGTGGCATGACAAAGTGGCGTATCAGATTTACCCAAAGAGTTTTCTGGATACAAATGGAGACGGAATCGGAGATCTGAGAGGAATTATTTCTAAACTGGATTATCTGAAAAAATTAGGAATCGATATTATTTGGTTATCACCTATTTATAAATCACCATTTGTAGACCAGGGATATGATATTGCGGATTACTATGCAATTGCAGAAGAATTCGGAACAATGGAAGAATTTGATGAACTGCTGGCAGAAGCAAAAAAACGAGACATGCATATTATTATGGATCTGGTTATTAATCATTGCTCCGATAAACATGAGTGGTTTCAGAAAGCACTTGCTGATCCAGATGGAGCGTTTGCGGATTATTTTTATTTCCGCAAGGGAAAAAACGGCAATCCACCGAGCAATTACCGTTCCTATTTTGGAGGAAGCTGTTGGGAAAAGGTACCGGGAACGGACAAATATTATTTTCACATGTTTGCAAAGGAACAGCCGGATCTGAATTGGGAAAATCCGAAGTTACGGCAGGAACTGTACAAAATGATCAACTGGTGGCTGGAAAAAGGTCTCTCCGGTTTTCGAATCGATGCGATCATAAACATTAAGAAGGATCTGAACTTTCCTGATTTTGCACCGGATGGGAAAGATGGTCTGGCAAGCTGCTGGAAGATGGTTGAAAGTGTAGACGGAGTAGGGAAGCTGTTGGAAGATCTGAAAAAATCAACTTTTGAAAAGTATGATGCCTTTACAGTCGGAGAAGTATTTAACATGAAACCGGATGAATTACCGGAATTTATTGGAGAAACCGGTCATTTTTCAACGATATTTGATTTTAGCGCCCATACGCTCACTGATGGAGAACATGGATGGTATGATGCTCCGAAGCTGGAATTTGCGAAATGGAGAGCTACGATCATTCAGGCACAATTAGAAACACAGAAGTATGGCTTTAAGGCGAATATCATTGAAAATCACGATGAGCCAAGAGGGGCATCCAGATTTTTGCCATCTTACGCTCAGACACCGGACGGAATCAAGATGCTTGGTACCATAAGCCTTCTCCTCAGAGGAATTCCTTTCATTTACCAGGGGCAGGAAATCGGTATGAGAAATGCCAAATGGAACAGCATGGAGGAATTTGATGATATCAGTACAAAAGACCAGTATCATACTGCCCGTGAAGTGGGATTATCGGATCAGGAAGCCTTGGAAGTATGCAGCCGTATGAGCCGTGACAATGCAAGAACACCGATGCAATGGACGAGCGGGGAAAATGGCGGTTTTACAAAAGGAACTCCATGGTTAAAGGTAAATCCTTTATTTAAAGACGTGAATGTGGAAGCTCAGGAACAGGATCCAGATTCAGTTTTGAATTATTACCGCAAACTGGTTGCACTGCGTAAATCGGATGAACTGAAAGAAGTATTTACCTATGGAGAATTTCTTCCGGAATATGAAAATGTGGACGGAGTCATGGCATTTTACCGTAAAGATGAATCCAAGTGCATTCTTGTGGCTGCTAATTTCGGAAAGGATGCTGCAACAATCAAACTGAAGAGCGAAATCGAAAAAGTATGGTTATCGAACCGTATAGATGGAACGGTAGATTGTGAAAAGGATTCATTGAATTTACGGAGCTGTGAAGTGGTTGTTCTGGAGCTGGAAAACCACAAGTAACTAACTATATAACTCCCGGATCTCTTTTTGAATCAGACGTCCAGCTGCTTTTGAAAGCTGATCAATCTGGCGGATCCTGGTAAATTCTTTTCCGTAAATCTGTTTAGCATTTGTCACTTTGCCATCGTTTCCCATAAAGACGGCGGATACATGAATTCCGTTTTTGCGAAGCGCTCTTACCTCTGCTGCAGTATCCTTGATGGCAGCATGTTCTTCGTAAGCAGATCCGAAAGGAGCATTTTCTGAAGGAAGAATACGCTGGCTGTCATTAGGTGCTGCATCTGTCAGGATGAGAAGGAGATGTTTGTCTGCAGGAGATGGTAGAAGCTGCAAAAGCTCTGCCGCCTCCCTGAGGGCAAGACCATCCCTGTTCCATCCGGTTGCATAATAATGGAAGATCCGATCACATTTCTTTTCTGTAAAATTTTTCTTCCCGGAAAGCGGCGGCGTCTTTTTCAAGCTGTTTTTGGAGCGAGATGTCCTGAGAATCCAGGATATCAAGATTGTTATTCATCTGGTCATATTTCTTGGATAGATTTGTCATATCTTTATCGGTAGAGCATTGTGCCTGGAAGATTAGCTGCTCTTTCCTTGATTTCAGTTCTTCAATTTCTTCGGTAACAGTGGTAAGCTGCTGATTCAATTTTATATGCTGAATGGGATTCAAAATACTGGTTTTCTCTTTTTTTACATTCAGCTCTTTCCGTTCTGTAACTTTAGCTTTGAGTTTCTTTTTAACGGTGTTGTATTTATTCAGTATTGGATTAAAATGATTCATCCAGTCATGGATCACTTCTTTTTGCATCTCATTGTGGAGCAAATGATATTGTGTAAAAATCATGTGATTTCGGATTGCTTCCAGTGTTTCTGCAATTATCGGAACAGACTTTTCTACAGCTTCAGCCAGTTTTGCTACCTTAGCTTTTAATTCTCGGAGCATTTTGTTATCCGCACGAATCTGACGGTTGATTTCACAGCGGTCTGCTATCATGCCTTTCTTTTCCATATTCTGGGCAATGCAGTCTTCATGGATAGTTGGCTGTTCGGTGATTCCCTGATCTGCAAAGCTGCGGTGATCAATGGTAGCATTTATCTGATTACGTGCAAGCATTTTATTTACGGCATCTGCCCAGTTTGCCCGCCAGATGCAAAGTTGTTCATCACTGTTCCATTTTCATTTAGTGGTCGGACAGTAAGAAGAATGTGTGCATGGGGATTGTGACCATCTGTATTGTGAATGGCAAAATCAGCACACATCCCCATATCTACAAAATTCTTTTTAATAAAATCCTGAAGAAGAGAAATATTGCTGTCTTTATCCAACTCAACGGGGAGTGCAACAACAAATTCTCTTGCAAGTCGGCTGTCTTTGGTCTTTTCGTTTTCTTCCACAGCATTCCAGAGTTGTTCCCGGTCATTCCATTTCGATGGAGCCATTGGAGGAAGCATCACTTCATGATAGATCAGACCCTGCTTTCTGGTATAGTCATGCTGAATGCCATCATAATCATTGTACATGCGGCTACAGCTCATATAAGCAGAAGCAGCAACAGCAGACCGACCGGAACCACGGCTGACGACTTTGGCTTGCATATGATAAATTGCCATATCTGGCATCTCCTTTTTATGCCCGTATCCGGGCAGTTTTGGTTTTAAAATCTTTTGGTTTGGTACTATGGTTTTAGATAACTGACAGTGGCATATTTCTGGTAATAAATGAGGAAAGAGAGTAGTACCACTGTCAGTGAAAAATAATCATTCTCTTGTTTCCAGATAAGGATCAGCCTGTGTGCGGTAGTAGCGGTCAAAATAATCTACCAGTGCAAGAGAGATTACCTGACTGTAAGATTTAAAATCCTGCCTGTCCATCGTCTGTAAATATTCCCAGGCTCTCCGCTGTTGTTCTTTGTCCAGATTAAAGCGCAGGTTTGTGTTGCGGATATTGTTCTGCATGGTTTATCCCCTCCTTTTTTCGTATTGATTGATTCAGCAGGTCGTACCGGTGTGGTAGGTACTGCTCTGCTGTGGGATAAGCATACGAAAATCGGAGGAAAAAGGCATTGAGGGGAAATTGAGCTGGAATTGAGAAAAAATAAACTTTTTATTGATAAATAAGTTTAGATACTAACTCTTTTGTCGTTTTGGTTGTTAATTATATTAAAAGTAGAAATATTTTGATAATGAAAGTGTGGGAGAGAAAATGAACAAAAGAAGATACAGCAATCGCAGAAGAAAGAATATTTTACGAGTATTCATTCTTTTAATGACTATCATAATAACCGTTGTAATATGGAGAACAATAAAAATCGATGTGCAGCTTGGAGAATTAACATTACCGAAAATTTTGCAGTCAGAAAAGTCCTTTGCAGACACTTCGGGTGAATGGAATCTTATTTTGGTCGATCGAAATCATTATATTCCAGATAATTATCAAGTAGAATTGACAGAATTATCGAATGGTAAAAAAGTAGATTCACGGATATAACAGGAATTAGTAATGAACCATGGCATTACCGTTATGTTGGAACGACTGTCGCTAAAATAATGAAAGAAGAAAATTTATGTTTGGAAGAATATTTAGAAAAATATAAATAAAAACAAAAGAAAATCCTAACTTTTTTTATAGTAGGATTGTTATATTTTTTAGAAAACAGAGGGAGGCAAATTTGCGAATGGAATACAAAACTGATTCTTTGTTAGTACATCTAGCAAGAGCAGGAGATGAAGATGCGTGTGAAAAACTGGTCAAAAAATATTACTCAAGTATATATCAATATTGTTTGCTACATATCAATGATCCCTATGAGGCAGAGGATTTGACACAAGAAGTGTTTACACGTTTCTTTTCCAATTTATATAGATATAAAGAATATGGAAAAGTTAAGAATTATCTTTATACAATTGCCGGAAATACCGTTAAAAATTATTACAAAAAGAAAAAAGATATTCCATCAGAGGAACTGCTAAAATCAGAGGACTGTAGTAAAAATCATGTAGAAGAGCTAGGAGTCCGATTAACTATTGAACAGGCAGTGAGAAAGTTACCGGAAGAAATTAGAGAAACGGCAGTTTTATATTTTTTTCAGGAATTGAAGCAAAGAGAAATTGCAGAATTACTTCATATCAAACTTTCTCTTGTAAAATATCGAATCGGAAGAGCAAAAGAACTTTTAATGAAAGAGTTGGAGGTGAAAAAAGATGAAGAATTATAAGCAACAAATAAAGGAATATAAAGAGGAGATTGAAGAAAAGTATGTAAGGATTGAAGCAGAAAACAGAACAGTAAAAGTATGTCAGAATATTTTGTCAGAGTCAATTTTATCGAAACAATCGCATAGAACATCTTATTTTGAATTTTTGTATGAGCAGACAAAATTCATAAAAAAAAGATGGTGGATTTTACAAGGTTGTATTCTTATGTGTCTATGGATATGGTTGAGTAATTATACGTCAGACATAAAAGATATGATGAGGATTATGGGAATATCTGCCACAATATTTGTGGTTCTGATTATCCCGGAAATTTGGAAAAACAGAAGAAATGGTGCGATTGAGATTGAGCAGGCGTCTTATTACACACTGCGTCAGATTTGTACAGCAAGAATGTTAATGTTTGGAGTAGTGGATCTGGTGATCGTTATGGCGTTTTTGGCAATTACATATCAAACAACAATACTCTCGTTAAGAGATTTAGTGGTTAATTTTTTACTTTCGGTAAATGTTTCATGTTGTATATGTTTTCGTGTGTTGTACAGCAGATGGGAAAAATCAGAATATATAGCAGTGCTTTCCTGTCTGGTATGGGTTGGTTTATGGATGATGATTGTTGCAAATGATGTTATTTATCAGAAAATTGTAACTCCGGTATGGGTGGCTATGCTGATATTGACTTTTGTATATTTTATTTTTTGTGTTCAGAAGTCATTGCTATTTGATGAAAAAATTTTGGAGGATTACACGTATGAAATTAGAATTTAAAAATGTAACAAAACAATACGGAGAAGTAAATGCTGTTAATAAAGTGAATTGTGTTATGGAAAAAGGAATTTATGGACTGCTTGGAGTAAATGGAGCAGGAAAGACCACATTAATGCGTATGCTTTGTACGATTGTTCAACCATCAGAAGGACAAATATTATGGAATGGTAAAGATATATGGAAACTAGGAGGTGAATACCGAGAAGTTCTGGGATATTTACCACAGGATTTTGGATATTATCCAGATTTGACCGTATATGATTATATGATGTACATTTCTTCTATAAAAGGGTTAAAAATTGCGTTTGCCAGAAAAAAAGTGAAGCAATTATTAAATCAAGTAGGAATGGAAAAATTCAGTAAAAGAAAAATGAAGAATTTGTCTGGAGGAATGGTTAGACGTGTAGGAATAGCACAGGCGATGTTAAACGATCCGCAAATTCTTGTCCTGGACGAACCTACCGCTGGATTAGACCCGAATGAAAGAATACGTTTTCGTAATTTAATTAGTGAATTGTCGGAAGAGCGTTTGGTGCTTTTGTCTACACATATTGTATCGGATATTGAATACATTGCGAATAATATTATGTTAATGAAAGATGGAGAACTTTTTTATGCAGGTACTGCGGAAGATTTAGTATCTTCTATGAAAGAAAAGGTATGGCAATGTAATGTTTCGAGAAATATGATAGACAAATATATGAATGAATATTTGGTTGGAAATATAAAAACAACAAAAACCGGAGCAGAGCTTAGAATTATTTCAATAGAAAAGCCAACAGAAGATGCTGTGGCTGTAGAAAAAAATCTGGAAGATGCATTTCTATTTTATTTTGGAGAAAAATCGGAGGAAAAACAAGATGCTTAAATTAGAATTAAAACGAATTTTTTCAAAGAAAATTAATGTATTTGCAATCGGATTGGCATTGATACTTGCTGTCATTTTTAGCGGATTTGCAGTTACAAGTAATCGTTATGTGGATGAGAATGGAAATGCTAGTACTGGAATTATGGCAACAAGAAAACTTACAGATAACAGACGAGCATGGAAAGGTACATTGACAGAAGATGAACTTGGAAAGGTTATAGAACAAAATAAAAATGCGATGACACAATCCTCAGAAGAAAATGCGATTTATGGAACGACATTACAACCGATAGATGATATTAGGGGTTTTATAATATCGGTATTAACACCGGATGCAGAATATGATGAAAGTGTTCTAAATCAAATTACAGAAGAAAATATACAAGAGTTCTATGACACTTATCATAAAAATATGGAAAAGATGGCAGAAGAATATGGAAAGACTTCTGTTCAGAAAAAATACTTGGAAAAGAAATATAATGAAATAAAATTACCAGTAGAATACGAATCTTATAGTTCGTGGGATACTATGATTATGTATGTAGAAACGTATTCTATTATTCTGGCAATCATAGTTGGTTTTATTTGTGCTGGAATATTTGCAGATGATTTTCAGACAAAAGCAGATGCAGTATTTTTCTCTACAAAGTATGGACGTACAAAAGCTGTTAAAACAAAAATACTGGCAGGAATAGCTACGACAGTTATGATTTATTGTATGGGAATTATATTACTTAGTGTGATTTGTTTTGGAATTATGGGAACCAGTGGTATGAATACACCTTATCAAATGTATCAGGCATATAGTATTTACATTATGTCATATGGACAATACTATTTGTTGACAGTTGTATGTGGATTTATAGCCAGTATGCTGGCGGCTTCAATGTCTATGTTAGTAGCGGCTAAAATGCATACAATTAGTGTCGCTGTTTGTATTCCGTTCTTTTTATATTGCTTATTGCCATTTATAGGACGGGCACTTTCTGGGTATACAACGCTTTTTAATTTGATACCAACAATTTTGACAAATGTACAGGCAAGTGTAAAAGTCCCACTTATTTATCAGATTGGGAATTGTGTATTTCGACAAATTCCGCTTGTAATGGTAATGTATACAGTGATGGCAATAGCCTTACTGCCTTTTATTTATAAGAGTTTTCGCAGATACGGAAATAAGTAAAAATTGTATTCATACTCATGAAAAACAAAGTAAGTAAAATATTTTCTGGAAAAATCAAAGCATAATTTAAAGATTTACGGCGGGCAAGTTGCCCGCCGTAAATTGCACGTGTTAAAAGACCGGATAGAGTTTTTCCAATGGAAAATCCAATCTGTGGATATAACTCCTGAATTTCCTGATATTTTGCTTTAATCATTTCTGGTTCATCAGTCCAGATCTTTTCATATATTTTGAAAGCTCTTTTAAAATGTGTTTTGGCTTGTGGAAGATTGGCGGTCATCAGATAAATGGTTGCAAGGGTTTCCTGAACTTTGGCATAATCCAGACAGTCATCGGAATGGTATTCCTTGATGATGCCGGATAATTTTTGCAATTCAGAGATGCCTCTTTCGGGTTCCTGCTGTTCTGTCAGGAACATTGCATAATTGGCAATCTGAGGTATGCTGTCATTTATATGAAGCAGGTTAAATTGGTCAAGCAGTGAGATGCTTTTTTCCATGTGTTCTCTTGCAAGATCGGGATGAGTGTTCATGCGGTAAAGTCCACCGAGATTGGCATGAATGTTGGAAACAAGGCGAGCGTTGTCAGCAGTGATAGTTTCTATCTGGGCAAGTGTATCTTTTTCCAGTTTTATTGCTTTTTCAGGTTTGGTTTCAAGGGCTGCCTGAAAATCCAGTAATAATGCCTGGTCAGAGTCGGTGCCAATGTTTTTTGTCTTTAATGGTAGTGTAAATTATTCTGTGTAAACATCTCAGATTGATGATAAAATTATAAGTTTATAGAATACAAAAATATAATGTAATGGGCTGAATGGCATACTTTGCTGTTCAGCCTGTTGTTTATTTAGTAGCATGGATTCTATTGCATGTCAAGGGCGCCCGAGAAAATCGGGCGTTTATTTACCCTTGATATGCGATTGAATCTGTGCTTAATCGATATCCTCTGGCTGGATCCGATCCCCAAAATAGATGCATAACTGATCCAGTGTCAGACCCCAGTCCCAAGCCTTTCCGGTCCATTTTTTTGTAGCATCCATCATTGCCAGATAGAGCATCTTGAAAAGTGCATCATCGGTCGGAAAAATAGTCTTGGATTTCGTAACCTTGCGTAGCTGGCGGTTAAAATTTTCGATGGAATTTGTAGTGTATATTAATTTACGTATCTCAGATGGATATTTAAAATATGTGGATAATTGTGTCCAGTTATTTCTCCAGGATCCAATGGAAGCAGGGTATTTTTTGGAGACTGTAATTAATTCTGTGTAAACTCTAAAAGAGCTATATACCCTCTTGGATTGATGTTAAAATAAATATCAATTCAGGAGGATTTTTTTATGGCACGAAGAAGAAAAATGGATTGAGGGGAAATTGAGTTGGAATTGAGTGAATGTTTGGAAAGTTGTAAAATTGAATTTCCATTTTGGCAAAGAATTACCGCAGTAATTATGATGAGATAACGTGAATGAAAAATATAGTGATTGGGTATCCGGCAAATTTGATTCTTAAAAGTAGCATTTTTAAATGCAGCAAATTTTTATTATAAAACATTACTTTACAAGAAAAATAAAAAAGCATATAATTCTTTTGTAAACTATTTAATAAAAGAGGGTGAGGAAACGGAAAATAAAGATAAAAAAAATATAACAAGAAAAAAAATAATTAATTATGTTCTAAACAATCATGTTACATCCAAGGCGGGAATCGCAAAAGAGTTAAACTTGAGTATGCCGACTGTATTAGCAAATGTGAATGACTTGTTAGAAAAAAGGGTGTTGGAAGAAACTGGGGAATATGCTTCGACCGGTGGACGGAAGGCAAAAAGTATAGGGATTAATAAGTCATACTGTCATGCAATGGGAATTTTGATTACAGCGAATCATATAGAAATGGTATTAGTAAATCTTGGAGATGAGATTATAAAAAAAGATCGCATCCGTTTAAAATTTACGGCAGAATTATCCTATTGTACAGAGGTGGCACAAAAAGTCAAAACTTTTCTTGAAGGCGAATTAGCGAAGGATACGCTACTTGGGATTGGAGTGGCGATTCCAGGAATTATTGATCAGAAAGAGCGGATCGTTTTAAAATCCCATGCTTTAGGTATAGAGAATTATAGTCTACGCTTTTTAGAGCAGGCTCTGGAAATTCCAGTATATTTTGAAAACGATGCCAATGCCGCAATGCTTGCAGAAAAAAAGCAAAAGTATCCAAATGCGATATATCTGTCTTTGAACCATACCTTAGGAGGCGCATTCTGCATAGATGGAAAGCTGTTTCGAGGGCAGAACCAGAAAGCAGGGGAGTTTGGTCACATGATACTCGTTCCCGGTGGAAGAAAGTGTTATTGTGGTAAATCAGGATGTGCGGATGCATATTGTGCTGCAAGTGTACTGACAAAAGATAACAGGCAGTCACTGGATGCATTTATGAAAAAAATTGAAAGTGGTGATGAAAAAAATTTGCAGACATGGAATGAGTATCTGGATCATCTTGCTGTTTTGATATCAAATCTGCGGATGGCATATGATATGGATATCATACTAGGAGGTGATGTGGGAGGGGTATTGTCAGATTATATGATACCACTGGGAGAAAAAGTGATGGCATATAATGGCTTTGAACATGATGTTTCATACTTGAAAAATTGTACGTATAAGAAAGAATCGTCGGCTGTTGGAGCCGCGAAATACTTTTTTACAAAATATATGGTAGAATTGTAAATTTTTTGAACGCAGATAAGCAGTCCACCGCATCTGGTGCGTAGGGCATTAGGCGTTGGGTAAAGGGATGTTTAGTCTGTTAGAGTTAAAAGCTCCCACTGACAGGTTGCAAAGCGAATGCAGATGTCCGCTTTATATGTGTGAAAAACGAGAAGTTGTGTAAAATTAGAAAAAGATATTATAGTAAAAAACGGAAAGAAAACAGTAACTACGGTTTCCTTTCCGTTTTTGCGTGTTGATTGTGAAAAATACACAAAAAATGTATTTTGAAATTATGAAATATATAAAATTATGAAAAAATATATTGACAAATCGTGTTTACAGGACAATAATGTAATTACTTTAATAAAACATTTTATAAAAGATGAAATAAAACAATATAAAAAGGAGGAAACAATTATGTTACAGCAGGTAATGACAAATCCAGGAGAAATTATTTTCAGAGAGGTTCCGGTTCCGGAGGTGAAGGAAAACCAGGTGTTGGTAAAGATTATGAATATTGGTGTCTGTGGATCAGATATTCATGTTTATCATGGAAAACATCCGTTTACAAAATATCCGGTAACACAGGGACATGAGGTTTCAGGTGAGATCACAGAACTTGGAAAAAATGTCACAGAGTTTCATGTTGGACAGAAGGTGACGATAGAGCCGCAGGTATATTGTGGACACTGCTATCCATGCCGTCATGGAAAGTATAATCTTTGTGAGGAATTAAAAGTAATGGGATTTCAGACGACAGGAACAGCATCTGAGTTTTTTGCAGTGGATGCATCGAAAGTAACACCGATTCCAGAAGATATGTCCTATGAAGAAGGAGCTATGATCGAACCTCTTGCGGTGGCAGTTCATGGTGTAAAACAGATGGGCGATGTGGCTGGCATGAATATTGCAGTCCTTGGCGCAGGACCGATCGGAAATCTCGTGGCACAGGCAGCAAAAGGAATGGGGGCAGCGAAAGTGATGATCACAGATATCAGTGATCTTAGACTGGAAAAGGCAAAAGAATGTGGAATTGATGTGTGTGTGAATACCAAAAATAAAGACTTCGGTGAGGCAATGATCGAAGCATTTGGAGCGGATAAGGCGGATGTAATCTACGACTGTGCCGGAAACAATATCACAATGGGACAGGCAATTAAATATGCAAGAAAAGGAAGCACGATCGTACTGGTGGCTGTTTTTGCAGGAATGGCAGAAGTAGATCTTGCAGTGGCAAATGACCACGAACTTGACATTAAGAGCACGATGATGTACCGCCATGATGATTACATAGATGGAATCAGACTGGTAAATGAGGGTAAAGTTCATTTGAAACCGCTCATCTCAAAGACATTTGCTTTTAAAGATTATCTGAAGGCATACCAGTATATTGATGATAACCGTGAGACAACGATGAAAGTAATTATCAACGTCAGTGAAAAGTAAGGAGCGTATATGGAAAATAAATATGGAATTGTCGGAGTTGCCCATGTCGGGCTTCCGACAAACGATTTACAAAAAACAGTTGAGTTTTATAAGAGTCTTGGATTTGAAGTAATTATGCAGTCTTATAACGAAAAAGCAGGGGAAAAAGTGGCATTTTTACAGATAAAAAATTACTGTATAGAGACTTTTGAAAATAGACAGGCGGCAATGTCAGACGGTGCATACCAGCATGTTGCACTTGATGTGGAAGACATTGAAAGTATGTATCAGAAAATCTGCAATGAAAAATACACAGTTATTACAGACGGAATCGAAGAACTGCCATTTTGGGAAAATGGTGTGAAGTTTTTTATGATTAAGGGACCAAATGAGGAAAAAATAGAGTTTTGTCAGATACTCTGATAAAAACAGGAGGGACATATGGGAAGCGAAAACAAAAATGGAAAAGTACCGTTGATCAGTAAGATTGCATATGGGTTTGGTGATGTTGGATGTAATTTCAGCTGGATGTTCGTCAGTAATTTTCTGATGATATTCTATACAGACGTGTTTGGAATCAGTATGGCGGCTGTGTCAGCACTTATGCTTTTTTCAAGATTCTGGGATGCAATCAATGACCCAATCGTCGGGGGACTTACGGATAAAACAAAATCGAGATGGGGACGGTACCGTCCATGGTTGTTAGTAGCGGCACCAATTACAGCGATTCTTCTTGTCATGACATTCTGGGCAAGACCTGACTGGCCGCAGAATGGAAAGATCATTTATATGGTGATTACATATTGTCTGCTGGTTTTGGGGTATACCTGTGTGAATATTCCGTATGGAACCTTGTGTGGTGCTATGACCCAGGATATTGATGAACGTGCCAAAATAAATACATCCCGTTCGGTTGCGGCGATGATTGCAATTGGTGTGTTAAATATTATCACAGTTCCACTGCTCAGCAAATTCGGCAGTCACAGTGCAAAGACAGGATATCTGACGGTTGCGGTCATATATGGATGTATTTTTACAGCCTGTCATTTCTTCTGCTTTGCGAAGACGAAAGAGGCAGTGATTACTCCGGAAAAAGAAAAAATTTCTGTAAAGGTACAGTTGAAAGCAGTCATGCAGAACAGACCATATCTTCTTGCATTGGCAGGACAGATATTATTTGGATTAACATTATATGGTAGAAACGCAGATATTCTGTATTATTTTACATATGTGGAAGGGAACGCCTCCTACTACACAACTTATTCGATGTGTATCATTATTCCTTCTATCATCGGGGCAGCCTGTTTTCAACCATTATTTCGCAAGTTGAATAACAAAGGAAGAGTAGCATCTCTCTTTGCTTTATTTACAGGAATTTCTATGTTGTCTATGTTTTTTTTCAATGCCAAAGAATCACCAGCTATTTTTTATGCATTATCTGGTCTGACACAGTTCTTTTTCTCTGGATTTAATACCGCAATTTATGCAATTATTCCGGACTGTGTGGAATATGGGGAGTGGAAAACAGGACTTAGAAATGACGGGTTTCAGTATGCGTTTATTTCACTTGGAAATAAAATCGGAATGGCAGTTGGAACAGCACTTTTAGCAGGATTACTTGGAAAATATGGTTATATTGCAAATCAGACACAAAATGTAATTGTACTTTCAATTATGAAACATGGATTTACGACGATTCCAGGTGTATTTTGGATTGTGACTGCGGTTGTATTATTTTTCTACCGGTTAAATAAAAAACGTTATAACGAGATTGTGGAGGAACTGAAAAATGGAAGAAAAAGTTGATATCGTGGCATTGGGAGAATTGTTGATTGATTTTACGGAAGCAGGACACAGTCAGGATGGAAGAAAATTGTTCGAACAGAATCCCGGCGGTGCTCCGGCAAATCTTCTAACTGTTGCAAGCCACTTTGGGTATCGCACATCTTTTATTGGAAAAGTTGGAAACGATATGCATGGTAAATTTTTAAAGAAGACATTGCAAAAGGAAGGAATTAATACGGATGCTATTGTTGAAGACCCGGGTTATTTTACAACGTTGGCATTTGTGGAAATCGGTGAAAATGGAGAACGGAAATTTTCTTTCGCAAGAAAACCGGGTGCAGATACACAGTTAAAAAAAGAAGAACTGGATCAGACATTAATTTCAGGTTGTAGAGTTTTTCATTTTGGATCATTATCACTGACAGATGAACCGGCAGAAAGTACAACGATCGAAGCGGTAAAAATGGCAAAAGCGGCGGGTGTACTTATTTCGTATGATCCAAATTACCGTCCGTCCCTTTGGAAGAGCAAAGAGTATGCTGTGAAAAAAATGAGATCTGTCATAGAATTGGTAGATGTCATGAAGGTATCGGATGAAGAGAGTACGCTGTTGACAGAGGCGAAAAGTTATGAGCAGGCTGCAGATCAACTCCTTGCCATGGGACCAAAGCTGGTTGCCATTACTTTGGGAGAACAGGGCGTTCTTATGGCAACAAAAAGCAGAAAAGAAATCATCAAAGCATTTCAGGTACATGCAGTCGATACGACTGGTGCAGGTGATTCATTCTGGGGAGGTGTATTATGCAGTATCCTTTCTATGAATAAGAATGTTGAAAAAATGGAATGGGAAGAAATCAAAAAGTGTGCTGTTTTGGGAAATGCAGTTGCTGGATTGTGTGTGCAAAAGAGAGGTGGAATCCCTGCAATTCCGACGAAAGAAGCAGTGCTTGAATTTATGCAGAAATAATGAATGTGTATGAACAAACTCGGGGCTGTAAAAACTCCCCTATTTTTAACAAGAGCTAGCAAGAATTCTCCTCTACAGGTGGGAGATGAATTGCAAAATAAATACAGCAAATACAGACAGAACACTTGTTCTGCCTAAAGGGATATAGTATAATATAATCAGTCGAAACGATGGAAAGCGAGGCTGATCATATGGAAAAAATAACTCATAACATAGCTTACCGTTTTCGTATATATCCAAACCGAGAACAGGAAGTTCTGCTCGCAAAAACATTTGGCTGCTGTCGTTTTTTATATAATCAGATGTTGAATGATAAGATACGGGAATATGAAGCATCGAAAAAAATGCTGCGAAATACACCGGCGATGTATAAAAAAGCATATCCGTTTTTGAAAGAAGTGGATTCCCTGGCACTTGCAAATGTGCAGCTGCATCTGGAAAAGGCATATAAGAATTTTTTCAGGGATCCAAAGATTGGCTTTCCAAAATTCAAATCAAAACACAGGAGCCGAAAAAGTTATACGACAAATGTGGTCAATGGAAATATTCAGGTAGAAGATTATCGGATAAAACTTCCGAAGCTGAAGTGGATCCGTATGAAAAAACATCGTGATATTCCAGAAAAATATTGCCTGAAATCCGTAACAATAAGTATGGAACCATCCGGAAAGTATTATGCAAGTCTATTATATGAAAAATCTGACTGTGAAAACCAAGCAGAAGAATTTGATTATGAAGACGCAAAGATACTTGGAATTGATTATGCAATGCATGGAATGGCTGTGTTTTCTGAAGATATACAGAAGGAAAATGAAGGATATTTCAGAAAAAGTGAGGAGCGGCTGGCAAGGGAACAGAGAAAGTTATCCCATTGCGTGAAAGGAAGCAATAATTATTACCGACAGAAAAAACGTGTTGCATTATGTCATGAAAAAATCCGAAACCAGAGGAAAGATTTTCTGCATAAACTGAGTCATGAAATAGCAGAGGCATATGATGTTGTTGCAGTAGAAGATATTGACATGAAAGCAATGAGCCAGTGTATGCATTTTGGAAAAAGTGTCATGGATAACGGTTACGGAAAGTTTCGGGAATTGCTGGAATATAAGCTGACATGGAGAGGAAAGAAATTGGTACGTGTAGACCGTTTTTTCCCTTCCAGTAAAAAATGCTGTAAATGTGGCAATATAAAGAAAGAACTGAAACTTTCGGACAGAGTATATCTTTGTACATGTGGAAATCGGATAGACCGGGATCTGAATGCGGCAATCAATATACGTGAAGAAGCACGTCGTATGTTGTTAGCAGGATAGATGGGAAGTGTCTGTATCCAGACAATGAAAATATCCCATAACTGGGTAAAAATGAATCGCGGGGCACGCGAGGATAGCTTGTAGATACTTGGCTCAGTAGAGCCATTGAGCAAGAAGCCCCCACTTCAAAATCTGTGATTTAAGTGGTGGGAGCATGTCACCAAGGATATAAGCAGGAAAACTTTCAATATTGCTTTATGGTCATCTTTGTAATCAAGAAGATACCAATCATATTGGTATAAAAATCAATGTTGTTGTGTTTTTGTAGTGTATTCTGCAAATATCGTTCTCATCGTATAGAAGCTCCGAATCATTCAATTGACCATTGCATGATTAGGTAAGCGGACAATAGTTTCGAGCCAATCATTTATAAGTCGCCAATGGTGGGCGGGCAAACAACTGTAAATAATAAATCTAGTTGTTGACAGTGCATGAATGAACTGATAAAATTAAATAATCAGCAAAAAGCTGTCTCAAAGATGCAATGAGTAATGCAGCAGTAATGCTTATGAAATCTTTGAGACAGCTTTTTTCGGTAGAAAGGGGAAAGAAATGAAAAAGAGACTTACAAAAGTACTTGCACTGGGTCTGACAGCGGTTATGATCATTGGAACTCCATTATCAGCAGTGGCAGCAGAAATAACACCAACAGACGTATCGGTGACAAGTGAAGCAACAGAAGATGAACAGGCTGTAACGGATGAAACCGCTGAGAAAACAACTGCATGTGAAAACTCAGATAATACAGAGCAGACAGATGATGCGGCTGATGTTGCAGAAGCACAGGAAGCGCAGCCGGAAGAAAACACAGCGGCAGCAGAAAATGAAGCAGATCCGGATGCAGATTCTGAGGAGAATTTCGCAGATGTTCAGAATGAAGCTCAGCCGGAGATCGCAGCACAGACTGCCGATGACGGAATTGCTGTAATGGCGTTGTCAAATGGTTACAATCCGATGGATTTAAACGGACTGGTGCAGCTGAATGACGGCAATTGGTACTACATGGAAAACGGAGAGGTGAGTGATAACGCCGATGGAACCGTAAAGCCGGCAGGAGGAAGCTGGTGGTATGTAAGGAATTATAAGATTGATTTCTCTTATAATGGATTTGGTACCAACGGGGATCAAAAATGGTATGTAGAGAACGGCCAGGTACAGTTCGGTTATACTGGAATTGCAAGTGGATACAATAAATATGGAACTAAGGAGACATATTATGTGACAAACGGACGTGTAGATAAGGACTTTACAGGCATCTGCTATGGAACCATAGATGGTGTCGATGGCTGGTACAATTTTCGTGAAGGATGTTTGGGTTACGGCTGGGATGTAGTCGAATATAACGGAGCCTGGTGGTATGTTGGTGATAACAGCAGAATTGATTTTTCCTATACGGGAATCGGGTATAATGAAGCCGGAAGCTGGTATATCAGAAATGGTCAGGTTGATTTTTCTTATACTGGAATGATCGAAGGATGGCATACAGATGATTTCAGATGCCCATATCAGTATTACTTTGTAAATGGAAAACTGAATGAAGGATTGAATGGCGTCTTCTATACAACGGTAAATGGTGTACTGGGCTGGTATGGATATTCACAAGGAGCACTTGCAACAGCCTGGGAATCCGGCGACGACGAACGCTATGGTACCGTTTTGTCAAACGGTAGTGGCTGGTGGTACATAGATCCTCGTACCGGAATGGTTGATTTTTCTTATACCGGACTGGCGAGAAATGAGTTCCCAGGGGATGACTGGTATCATTACTGGTATGTGGAAAATGGTCAGATAAACTTTAATTATAACGGTTTTGTTACATACACAAGCAGATATAATGAACCGGCTGTTTGCTATATTACAGGTGGTCAGGCAGATGCCAATGTAAATGGTGTGTACCAGTTAAACGTAAATGGAAAGACAGACTGGTACGGATTCTGGAGAGGAATGACAGACTATAATGAAGTGCAAATGAATCCGAACGATGGCAGCTGGTGGTATGTTGGTAACGATGGGGTGATTGATTTTTCCTATACCGGAATCGCTTACCGACATGACCAGGAGGGATATTCACTGGATTCCTGGTATGTGAAGAATGGCCGGGTAGATTTCTCTTATAACGGATGGTATAAGTATGTTTCTGACAGTTACAGCAGTTCTTATACTTATTATTATGTGGAAAACGGCAGAGTGCGTTCTGATATTTCCGGACTGATTCAGACTACCATCGATGGTAAAAATGCATGGTGGAACATAGAAGATGGAAAGATTTATACCACGGAATATGAGTATGCTTACCAGAACCACAAGCTGGTATATTATAACGGAGACTGGTGGGCTGTAAGTAACAGTCAGGTAGATTTCGGTTATACAGGATTTGTATATTATGACGATGTATGCTGGTATGTGGAAAATGGCCGTGTAAACTTTACTAAAACAGGATTTGTAGACTTTGATGGTTATGGAGCCTACGAGTATATCCAGAATGGTCAGCATGATTCTGATTTCAACGGACTGGTATATGCAGAACTGGGGGGAAAGACCAGCTGGTGGCAGGTACAGCATGGCAGATGCTATCATTATGATGGAACATGGTATTATGAACCGGGTAACTATGCAGCAAATGCAAGCGGTCTGTGGGCTATTATAAATGGCGAAGCTGCGTTCAATGTGAATGGTGTGTATACAGTGTCACGCGGTTATGATATGGATATGGGTGTACCTTCTACTACCATAAATTATACATATGAAGTAGTAAACGGCCTGGTAACTGATATGCAGGTAGTTGTTCAGCAATAGCTGCAAATAAAAGATATAGTTGTTGACGGTGAATCTGTGAACTGATAAGTTCAGACCGAACGTACGTGAGACTTGAATCTGGTCAGTGTAAGCTGAAATTATCAGCAAGGGGCTGTCCTGGAATGATCATAAGCAATGCGAAAGTGATGCTTATGATATTCCAGGGCAGTTTTTTTTTCTTTCATTCATTTGTGAAACAAGTAGGTTCATTGCCTCATATGCTATTTTGTCTATCTGCTGTCCAATCGTGGTGATTGGTACGATTGCTTCCGAGGCAATCGGTGAATCATCAAATCCTACGATACGATATTCGTCCGGGAGACAACCGTATTCACGCATGAGAAGGTTGAGGAGAATGTTGGCATGAGTATCGTTTGCCATAAAGATTCCTTTTCTCATGTTGGGATATTTTTTTTGATAATTGAAATAAGGCTACCGCAATCCCACTGGCTTTAGACGGTGGGTTAAGGTAGCCAAAAATCAGAAATTATTGTATACTCATGGCATGGGAACAGAAGTCAAAATTACTACAAAACAAAGAAAAAGATAGCATTATGCCATGAAAAAATAACAAATACCAGAAAAGATTATCTGCACAAGATGTCCCATGAGATTATCAGCGAAAACCAAGTGATAGTTTCGGAAAATTTGCAGATAAAAAACATGGTAAAAAATCACCGTTTGGCAAAGTCTATAAGTGATGTATCATGGTATGAGTTTACAAGACAGTTAGAATATAAGGCAAAGTGGAATGGCAGAAAACCATTGGCTTTAGACAATGGGTAGTTCAATTTGCCGGTGTTACAACAGTAGTCCGAGTTTCAAAATATGAACGCAGAATAAGCATTCCCCCGCTTCAAGTGCGTAGAGCACTAAGCGGTGGGTAAGGGGGATGCTTATGTCAGTGGGAGTTAAAAGCTCCCACTGACAGGTCGCAAAGCGACTGCGTTCATGAGCAAGTAGCGAAAGTGGATTGCGAATGTCCGCTTTACTTGTGCGAGAATGGAGATGAAGTGGACTTTGTATTTGTTCCTCACAGAATGCATTTCTTTGATTGCGAAACAGAGGAAGCGATTGTATTGTAGAAAGGAGCTTATATGGATAAATTAAGAAAAGCTGATATATATATTGATGAGAATCGTATACCGAGAGAGAAGCTGCCGGTATTCCATGTTACACCACCTTGTGGATGGATGAATGATCCGAATGGTTTTTCGGCTTATCAGGGAAAGGTACATTTGTTTTATCAGTTTCATCCATATAGTGAAGTATGGGGACCGATGCACTGGGGACACTATGAAACAAAGGATTTTATCAAATGGACAGAATTACCGGTTGCGCTTGCCCCTGACCAAACTTACGATAAAGCAGGATGTTTTTCCGGGTCTGGAATCGAGACAGAAAACGGTCATCTTTTAGTTTATACAGGAGTTATGGAAAAAGAAGCAGACAAAGAGAAAGTGACATATCAGAATCAGTGTCTTGCGCTGGGAGATGGGAAAAAATATACCAAGTTAGAACAAAATCCCGTAATAACAGGAGAAATGTTACCGGAACATTTTAGCAGAGAACATTTCAGAGATCCTAAGATTTGGAAAGAAAACGATGGATACTATATGGTAGTGGGAAATAAAACAGACCAAGGTGTTCCTCAGGTTGTGTTATTTCACTCTGAAGATGCGATAAAATGGAATTATGTATCTGTTTTGGCAAGTGACAGAGATGGGACGCTCGGAACAATGTGGGAATGTCCGGATTTCTTTTGCTTAGATGAAGAATATATTTTAATTACCTCGCCACAGGATTTATGTGCGACAGAAGAATTTCATAATGGAAATAATTCGGTGTATTATATGGGAAAATATGATAAGAAGCAGCATGTATTTCATTATGAAAGAGTGTATTCTCTGGATGATGGTTTTGATTTCTATGCACCTCAGACTATGCTGGCACCAGATGGAAGACGTATCATGATTGGATGGATGCAGTCATGGGATTCTAATATACGTCCGGCAGATCAGAAGTGGTCTTGTATGATGACTATACCAAGAGAATTACATATTGAGCAGGGAAGAATATTACAGAACCCGGTCAGGGAAATAGAGAACTATCATAGAAATGCTATTTGCTATCAGAATAAGGAAATTAGTGGTAACTGTCAAATGGAAGATATCCATGGACGAGTGCTTGATATGACGGTGGAAATTGTTCTTGGAGATTTTCATCAGTTTACAATTTCTTTTGCCCAGAATGAACGATACCATACAGACTTTACGATACAAAAAGATAGTAAGATGATAGAAATGAACCGTACATATTCAGGAATGGTTCGTGATGCGGCTGCAATCAGAAAATCAAAGATAAAAACGTCTACAGATAAATTGCAGCTTCGTTTAATATTAGATAAATATTCTGCAGAAATATTCCTGAATGATGGACAACAGGTGTTCAGCTCTACATTTTACACACCACTGGAGGCTGACGGAATTCGTTTTATTTGTGACGGTAAAGCAGTTGTTAATATTGAGAAATACGAAATTGTAGTTGATTAGAGAGGTGATTGTATGAAAACGTTCGATGTTGTGGCATTAGGGGAATTATTGGTGGATTTTACGGAAAATGGGATAAGTGCACAGGGAAATCCGATGTTGGAGGCAAATCCTGGTGGAGCTCCCTGCAATGTATTGTCGATGTTACAAAACCAAGGAAACAACGCAAGATTTGCTCGGAAAATCTGAAAATGCTTTTTTAACGCCGCCCTTCTTTTGTGATTATAATAGTGATGATTCAAAAATGAGTGAGGTTTTGGCAGCAATTCAAAAATACAAAGCAGAGTGAGACTCTCTTGCGCTCATTAATCATATATGACGGTTTTCGGCGTTGACAGTAGAATGTGGAACTGATAAAATAAAATTATCAGCAAAGAAGCTGTCTCGAAGATGTAATAGTAACGTGTGACAGTAGTGCTATTACATCTTTGGGACGGCTTTTTTTTGTAGAAAAGGAGAGTAAGAAAATGAAAAAACGATTAGCAAAAGTGCTTGCACTGGGACTGACCGCAGCAATGGTTGCCGGAACACCGTTATCTGCCATGGCATCTGAAGTAAATGCGGCAGATCAGGCAGGAGAAACAGCTGTTGTGGCAGAAAGTGCAGATTCAGCTGATGAGACAGACGTGGATGCCGGTATTGCATCACAGGATCAGAATGATGCATCACAGGATCCGGTGGTTAACGGTGTGGATCCGATGTCCTTAGATGGCGTTATCCAGCTGGATGATGGAAACTGGTATTATTTTAATCATGGAAAATGGCAGTATGTTAACGGTCTGTATCCAAACAGTGCCGGATGGTGGTATGTTGAAGACGGACAAGTTGATTTTTCACATGAAGGCTTGGAAACTTACGGTGGCTCTGAATGGTATGTAAAGAATGGTCGGATCCAGTTTGACTACAACGGTCCGCTTGCCATGACAATCACAGATGAAGGGTCAGATGAAACACATCAGACTCTTTATTATATCAGTAATGGACGGGTAGATACCGGATTTACCGGTCTGGCACAGGCAACACTGAACGGAGAAGATGGATGGTTCTATTTCCAGAATGGTATGTGGGATCAATATCCGGATACCAGCCTGGCAGAGTATGGCGGATCCTGGTGGTACATTGCAGATGGCGGAAAGATTGACTTCAATTACAATGGTACTGCTTATTTCAATGATGTTGAATGGTATGTCGAAGGCGGAAGAGTTGATTTTAGTTTTACCGGAAGAGCAGAAGGCGATCAGGTGGTTGCTGATGGGATGGAAGTTCCGTTCCAGACTTATTTTGTAAACGGTATGCAGCAGATGGACCTGACCGGTGTATATTATACCGAAGTGAAAGGAAACTATGGATGGTACGGTTTTTACAAGGGTCAGCTGGCAAGCAGAGACTGGTACTATGGACCGACGATCGGTTATGTACTTTCCAATGCAAGTGGATGGTGGTACATTAATCCGGAAACCGGTCTGGTAGATTTTAATTATACCGGTCTGGCTGAAAATGACTATGGCATCTGGTATATGAACAACGGACAGATTGATTTCGGTTATAACGGCTTTGTAAAACAGCGTCCATACAAACTTGATTTTGGACATGATTACTATGATCTGTATGCGGTAACCGGTGGAAAAGTAGACTGTAACTATGATGGTATTCTCTGGACAACCATTGATGGTGTACCAGGCTGGTATGGATTTGTAGATGGTTGGCTGGCATCTGATCAGGCTCTTATGAAAAAAGACGATGGTACCTGGTGGTATGTCGGTGAAAACGGAATGGTAGATTTTACTTATACAGGCAGAGCACAAACAGCGTATGGTGAGTATTATATAAGAAACGGACAGATTGATTTTGGCTTTAACGGCACGCTGCAGGAGATGAGCGGTACGTATAAGTGCTATCAGAATGGAAAAATGCTGGAATGGGATTTCAATGGTCTGGTAGAGACTACCGTCGATGATGAATATGGCTGGTATTATGTAAAAAATGGCTACATCATGCATGATCATAATAATGACAAGAATGAGAATCCCTGGTATGAACTTGTTTCCAATGATGCAGGCTGGTGGGCTGTTTCCAATGGAAAGGTAGATTTTTCCTATACCGGATTTGTCTATGACAATGTAAATGAAACCAATGGTGCATGGTATGTAAGAAACGGACAGATTGATTTTGGCGCAAACGGATTTATCAAGGATCCGGCTTCTGATATTTACTATTATTATGTGGTTAACGGATATGTAAATCATGAACTGTATACGGTTGCACAGGGAACCATCAATGGCGAAACTGCATGGTGGTGCGTTGAAGGAGGCGGATGCGTTCCAAATGCTTTTACAGGTACTGCAGAGTATGGCGGCAAAGTATGGTATTATGATAATTCCAAGATTGATTTCAGCAAGAGTGGTACTTATGAGCATAGCCAAGGATTAATGCGGAATGATTCCACATATGTTTCAATCCATTATATGTATAAAGTAGTAAATGGTCAGGTTATTACCATGACAGTTCATGTTGCTGAGGGGGATCAGCTACAACAATAATGGTGCGGGCGTTTCTGTACGGATAACTGTAAGTAAAGGGCTGTCCTGGAATGATCATAAGCAATGTGACAGTGATGTTTATGATATTCCGGGGACAGCTTTTTTGTTTGATAGGAAATTACGATGAATTTCCTATCAAACAAAAAACGCTCCGCGAGGATGCGACCAGATGCATGTGGAATATGTCTGCTAAAGCAGACTGCATCTGGCGCGCAAAGCGTAACAAGTCCCTCAAAGATTGAGGGATTCAGGGAGTTTGAAGCGGACTTGTCCGCTTTGTTCTTGGAAAGGAGAGTTAGAGAGAATGATGAAAAAGAGACTGAAAAAAGTCCTTGCACTGGGGATGGCAGCAGCTATGCTGGCCGGTGCACCATTGCCAGCAATGGCTGCAGAAGCAGCACCGGCGGACGCAGCAGTGACAGCGGAAACACAACCGGAAATCGCAATGCAGGCAGCTGATGAAGACGCAGCTGGAACGGCACTGCCCAATGGTGTTGATCCACTGACATTGGACGGCCTGGTTCAGCTGAATGACGGCAACTGGTACTACATGCAAAACTGCAGGGTGAGTGGTGCTGCCAATAAAACGGTAAAACCGGCATGTGGCAGCTGGTGGTATGTAGGTGGTTGCAGAGTAGATTTTTCTTATACCGGATTTGGCAGGAATGGCGCTGATAATTGGTATGTTCAGAATGGTCAGGTACAGTTCGGTTATACCGGAATTGTGACTGCAAAGGATGAAACGAATCGTACTTACGTTTGCTATGTGACAAATGGACGATTGGACACAGACTATACCGGATTAGCCTATGGAACCGTAGACGGTGTGGAGGGATGGTATAACTTCCATGACGGATATAACTTCCATGAAGGGTATTTGAACAAAGGCAAAGAGCTGGTGGAATATAATGGCGCATGGTGGTATGTCAGTGATGAGAGAAAGGTCGACTTCTCCTATACCGGAATTGCCTACAATGAAGCCGGTGGCTGGTATGTCAGAAACGGACAGGTCGATTTTTCATATAACGGAATACTTGAGTACGAGGTGATTGACGGACCTTTTGTAATACCATATCAATATCATTTTGTAAATGGAAAGTTGAATGAAGGGCTGACTGGTTTATATTATACAACCGTAAATGGAAAAACAAACTGGTATGGATTTCAGAATGGTGCCATTGCAACTTTTGAGGAATACGAAGATTCTTATGGTACCTTATTTTTGAATGAAAGTGGCTGGTGGTATGTCGATCCCATTCACGGAACGGTTGATTTCAGTTATACCGGATTGGGAAAAACTGTGTTTCCGGGAGATGATCGGTATCATTACTGGTATGTGAAGAACGGACGGATAGACTTTAACTATAACGGATTTCTTGAATTGTACGGGGGTGTGTATTATGTGAAAAATGGTCAGGTAGATGAAACCGTCAATGGTGTATATCAGTATACGGTAAACGGAAAAACAGCCTGGCATGGTTTATGGAGAGGTAAAAAGGCTTATAACGAAGTGTTAATGAATCCAAACGATGGCAGCTGGTGGTATGTCAGAGATGGACTGGTTGATTTCAGTTATACCGGAATGGGAACCCGGCATGATTGGACAGGGGATACATCTGACACCTGGTATATCAGAAACGGACAGGTCGATTTCTCTTATTCCGGCTGTGTGGCAGCTGATGGAAATACCCGTTACTTGCGAAGATATTACCTGGTCGAAAATGGCAGATTACGGAAGGAAGTTTCCGGTTTGGTGCAGGCGACTGTCGAAGGAGTAAATGGATGGTGGAAGATTGATCAAGGAGTTATTACCGTTCAAAGCGGTGGCAGTGAGACATTTCTGGTATACTATAATGGCGACTGGTGGTATGTGTTGAACAGCGGACAAGTTGATTTTTCCTTTACAGGCTTGAAAGGGTATAATGGAGAAACCTGGTATGTGGAAAATGGCCGTGTAAACTTTGACAAGACAGGATTTGTAAACCTGAGTGGGGATACCACCACGAGATATACCTATATTCAGAATGGCCATCCGCTTCCTTATGGTTTCTCGGGACTGTTCTATGCAGAATTAGATGGAAAAACTACATGGTGGCAGATAGAAGAGGGCCATTGTGATTATTATGGTGGTCCTGAACCGTCACATTATGAGAGACCAGAGAGCTTTGCAGCAAATGAAGAAGGTCTGTGGGCTACGAATAACAGTCAAATCTCTTACGGCATAACGGGTGTGTATAAAACAATAGGTAGAATTGGTTATAGTAGTAGCTATTCTATTGAGGTAGAGTATACATATAATGTTGTAAACGGACTGGTAACAGAGATGCAGGCGGTGATTCTGTAAGCTGCAGGAAAAGCAGCGGTATTACTAATGGGAAAATTGTAACGGGCATTCTTGAAAGTATTATTCCAGAGCAGTTTTAGAAAAGGAGAGAAAGAAGGATATGAAAAAACGAATGACAAAAGTCCTTGCACTGGGGATGATGGCAGCTATGCTGATCAGTGCACCATTGTCCGCAATGGCTGCAGAAGCAGCACCGGCGGACGCAGCAGCGACAGTGGAAACACAGCCGGAACTCGTAATGCAGGCAGCTGAGGAAGAAGCAGCTGCAACGGCATTGACCAACGGTGTTGATCCAAGGGCATTGGATGGCCTGGTTCAGCTCAATGACGGTAACTGGTACTATATGGAAGATGGTCGGCTGAGTTCTAACGCAAGCAAAACGGTAAAACCGGCATGCGGAAGCTGGTGGTATGTATCCGGATGGAAAATTGATTTTTCTTTTACCGGATTTGGCAAAAATGGGGATGATCTGTGGTATGTAAAAGACGGTCAGGTACAGTTTGGCTATACCGGCGTTGCAACCGGATCGAATCAATATGGAAATACGTCTACTTATTATGTAACAAATGGCCGGGTAGACAAAAGCTTTTGTGGATTAGCCTATGGAATCTACAACGGTGAGGAAGGCTGGATCAATTTCTGTGACGGAAAACCGAAATATTCCTATGAGAGCTTGATGGAGTATAATGGTGCATGGTGGAAAATGTCCGGTTATATGATAGATTTTGACTATACCGGAGCTGCATCCAATGAATCAGGTACATGGTATGTCAGAAACGGTCAGGTTGATTTCGGTTATACCGGTGTGATTGAAGGGAAAAAGGAAGCAGATCGTACCAGTATTATTTTATCAATGGAAAGGCAAACGAAAATCTGACCGGCGTGTTTTATACAAAGGTAAACGGAGCAGAAGGCTGGTACGGATTCTATAAAGGGGAACTGGCAACATCGGATGACTACTACGAAGCGCCGGGCAGAGTGCTGTCAAATGCAAGTGGCTGGTGGTATATCAATCCGAAAAACGGACTGGTAGATTTTAATTATAACGGATTGGGTATCACGGAGGATGACGACTGGTACCATTACTGGTATGTGGAAAATGGACAGATCAATTTCAATTTTAACGGACTTTATAATTATCACACCAGATACTATGGAGACATTCTGTGCTGCATCACAAATGGTCAGGTGGATCCGAATGTCAATGGTGTGTACCAGCTCACAGTAAATGGACAGACAAACTGGTATGGATTCTTTCAGGGAATGCAGACAGAGGACGAAGTGTTGATGAATCCGTATGACGGCAGCTGGTGGTATACCGGAGATGACGGACTGGTTGATTTCTCCTATACCGGCATTGCTGAAAGATATGATCAAAATGGAGACAAATTTGATAGCTGGTATGTCAGAAACGGTCAGGTAGATTTTTCCAGTAATGGATGGGTAAAGATAAATAACCATTATGTATATGTCCGGAACGGAATGCTGCAGAGTGATCTGAACGGACTGGTACAGGCTACCATTGACGGGAAAGACGGCTGGTGGGAAGTAGACCATGGTACCCTCTTTGACAATACGAATTATTACTACACACTGTGCTATTATGGCGGCAGCTGGTGGGCGGTATATAACAGTCAGGTAGATTTTTCCTACACTGGTTTTGTGGAACATGATGGTACAAGATGGTATGTGGAAAATGGTCGTGTAAACTTCGATAAGACAGGTTTTGTCAATACAGAGGAAGCAGACACTTATGCATATGTGCAGAACGGTCAGTATAATAAAACTTTCCATGGAGCAATCTATGCGGAATTGAATGGAAAGAACAGCTGGTGGCAGGTAAAGGATGGAAACTGTGTGCATTCTGCGAATGCGGCATGGAATGGAAAACCGGACAGCTTTGCAGCTAATGAAAATGGCCTGTGGGCAATTGTGAATGGCGAGGTTGCTTTTGATGTGACCGGTGAATATTCATATGGAACTTATTATTCTGTTTCCAGAGAGGATTCAATATATGTAAGCTATATTTACCAGGTAGAGAATGGTCTGGTAACATCTATGCAGGCAACTGTTTTAGATCGTTAAATAAATGGTTGCAGAAAACGCAGCATACAAACAGGGAGAGAGGTGGAAAATACATATGAAAAAACGATTTGCAAAAACAGTGGCGCTGGTGGTGGCGGCGGCCCTGACAGCAGGAGCACCGGTATCGGTCATGGCAGCAGAAGAGCAGTCAGAAACGGTGGCTGTGCAGGAAGTGTCAGCACCGGAACTGTCTCAGGGTACCGATCCGATGACGTTACATGGAATGCAGCAGCTCAACGACGGTAACTGGTACTATATGGAACATGGAAAAGTGTCTGACAAAGCAAACGGTACATTGCAGCCGGTTGGGGATGAGTGGCTGTATGTTGGCAGGTACCGTGTGGACAATTCCTACACCGGTCTGTGTGCCAACGAAGCAGGAACCTGGTATGTTGCGAAAGGAAAAGTACAATTTGATCATACCGGTGTGGTCAGTCAGAGAGAGAACGACAGGACGAACTGGTACTATGTGACAGATGGTAAGGTGGATACCGGTGTGAACGGACTTTGCTATGTGTCGATCAATGGCACTGAGGGCTGGTATAATTTTAAGGACGGCATGCTGACCGGGGCATATCATCAGCTGGTGGAGTACAATGGTTCCTGGTGGTACATCGGAGAAGGTGGCGAGGTTGATTTTTCCTATACCGGTGTGTGTCAGAATAGTGCAGGAACCTGGTATGTGAAAAACGGGCAGGTAGATTTCGGATTTTCCGGTGTGCTGGAAGGAAAAAGTGAGAACTTCCATAAACCGTACAAATATTATTTTGTAAATGGAAAAACGTATGAACGTGTGCATGGTGTCTATTACACAACGGTAAATGGTGTATCCGGCTGGTATGGATTTTACAAAGGAGAGCTGGCGACGACAGCACCGTCTGAAGTAGCAAATCTGCTGCCAAATGAAGCCGGCTGGTGGTGCATTGACAGCTTGACCGGTCAGGTAGATTTTTCCAAAAACGGTTTCAAGTCTGTGAGGGATGAAAACGGAACCGGACATCTGTGGTATGTCAGAGACGGCCAGGTAGATTTCAGCCGCAACGGTGCGTATGTTTATCCGGATCATGTTATACCCGCCGAAAAATATTGCTGGCTCGTGGGTGGTCAGATAGATCAGACCTGCTCCGGTGTATATTATATGAATCTGGATGGAACAGAAGGCTGGTATGGATTTTTAGAAGGACAACAGATTACTTATACCTTGCTTCCGAATCCGGATGACGGCAGCTGGTGGTATGTGAGTACAAACGGACAGATAGATTTTTCCCGTACGGGAATTGTTCGGGCAAGGGATCATTACTACCATCTGGCAGAGGATGCGTGGTATGTGCGAAATGGTCAGGTGGATTTCTCTTACAACGGTCTGGTATATGAGAATGAGAAATGTTATCTGGTTCAGGATGGCCGTGTACAGAAGGAAAATAATGGTCTGGCGTATCTGACTCTGAATGGAGAGACTGCATGGTGGCAGGTGACAGACGGCTATATTTGCACCGGGGAAGACAAAAAATATGACGAAGAAACACTGGTGTACTACGATGGAAGCTGGTGGTATGTGAAAAACCACAAAGTAGATTTCTCTTATAATGGATTCGTGGATTACAAGGATACGCTGTGGTATGTGAAAAATGGCAGATACAGCTATGAAACGACAGGATTTGTAATGGCGGATGGATATTCCTGCTATTATGTTACAAACGGACGATTTGATAATTCTTACGAAGACGTTGTGTATGGCAGCATTGATGGTGAAACTGCCTGGTGGAGGATTAACAACGGACGCTGCGCTTACTGGAAAATGGAGGAAACACATGCGGAACCGGACAGTTTTGCAGCGAATACAAACGGTTTGTGGGCATGCAATGACGGCAGGGTGAATTTTGAACTGAACGGTCCTTATACCGGCACAGTGCCTTATAATGTGGAAAAAAACCAGAGGGTGATGATCCGGTATCACTATCAGATGGAAAACGGTCAGGTGACAGGACTTCAGGTCGAAGTAATGTAGTTATAGAACAGATGGTCGATGAATAATTAAAAAAAGGATTAAAAAACACGCAGGAATGATGAATTTTGTCTTGTTCTGTCTGTGGAATGCCGCTATAATAAAAGTAATTGAGCAAAAAAGAACAGATTTTTTGATCTGACCAAAACATAGGAAAGAAAGATGAGGTTTTAAATGAAAAGATTTGCGGCAATGTGTTTGATTGCATCCATGATGGCTTCCATGGGCAGTGTGACAGGATATGCAGCAGAAGCTGACGGAGCAGGGCAGACAGCGGTTTATCAGACCGCAGGTTCTGTTTCCGATGAGACCGGAGTGTCGGATGTATCGACAGCAGCGTATCCATCTGACTGGGATCCGGAGGATCCGCTGAACGGAAGGGCATATCGACAGCAGCAGGGACAGGAAGACTTGGAGACATCCGATGAAGCGGCTTACCGTTCTTCGGCCGGTGAGCTGGCACGAAGCAGCAGCAACGTGACGACAAGCTGGCCGAAGTATAACGGTGGAACGACGACATACATACATAATTCTGAAAATGTAACAGGTAAAAATGTCATTGCGGGAATTGATGTATCCTATCATCAGGGAAGTATTGACTGGAATAAAGTTAAAGCATCCGGGGTACAATTCGTGATCCTGCGTGCAGGATACCGTTCTTACGGTTCCGGAAGTATGGCACAGGACAGCAGATTTGCAGAATACTACAAAGGTGCAAAAAGTGTCGGATTAAAAGTCGGCGCATATTTTTATTCCCAGGCAACGACACAGCAGGAGGCAGTAGAAGAAGCGAATAAGACACTGAGCATTATCAACGGATGCAGTTTTGAAATGCCGGTCGCATTTGATTACGAATATGCTAATGATAAGTATGGCAACTGTGTTGGAAAACTGTACAATGCGAACCTGAGTAAAGCACAGAAGACAGCGTGTGCGAGGGCTTACTGTGATACCATCCGGGCAGCCGGTTATTCGACCATGATCTATGCAAATGCAGGATGGTGTGAGAAGGAGCTGGATACTGCCGCATTGCGGAAGGATTACCAGATCTGGATGGCACGTTATAATACCTATACTTACAAAGAGAGCAAAGACAAGGGACAGCGTTATGGCGGTCAGATTGATTTCTGGCAGTGCAGTGACAATGCAAAAATTAACGGTATCAATACAGCGGTAGATTTTGACTATTGGTATCAGCCTGCATCCGGCAGCATTGTTTACGACCAGAGTCTGCAGAGATGGGTGTATGCTATTGACGGTGTGATCCAGTATCAGGCTTGTGGACTTGCATCCAACGAACATGGCTGGTTCCGTGTGGATAATGGATTTGTAAATTTTGATTTTAACGGTTTATGTTCCAATGAAAACGGCTGGTGGTACCTGACCGGAGGAAAGATCGATTTCGATTACAACGGACTTGCATCCAATGAATATGGATGGTGGCAGATCCACGGAGGAAAGGTTGATTTCGATTATAACGGTCTGACGGCCAATGAAAATGGCTGGTGGCGACTTGCCAGTGGAAAAATTGATTTTGACTACAACGGTTTTGCATCCAATGAAAACGGAAACTGGAGAGTCATCGGTGGAAAGATTGATTTCAACCGTACCGGTGTGGATTTTGACGGTGCATCCTGGTGGCGTGTGGAAGGCGGAAAAGTCAATACAAATTATAACGGAATTGCCCAGAATGAGTATGGTTGGTGGTATATCCGTCATGGAAAAGTAGTGTTTGATTTTACCGGCTGGACAAAAGTCAGCAGTGGCAGATATTATGTACATAACGGCTGCGTAGACCGATAAGGGCAGAACGCAAAGCATGGAACAATCCGTGTAATCGAGATTTGGATGTTTTGACACCCAAATCATAATATAAAAAGTGTCTCTCTGAGAAATTCAGGGAGACATTTTTGGATTCCGATGTTATACTCTTCTGGAGCAGTGAGATGAAAGAATGAATTTAAGCAGTAGAGTTATTGACCAAGAAGCCCACTTCAAAATTAGTGATTTAAGTGGTAGGACATGTCACAATCTTGCGGTTCAAAGAATCTAAGTGTACATAAAAGTGAAATGGGGGATAAAAGAAGAATGATACTCAGAAAAAAAACGAGGCAATTACTGCGAGGCATCATAGTGCTTCTTATGGCAACGGGGCTGACAGGTACCGCTGTGGAAGCTGATGCATCACAGAGCAGTTTTCAGGTAGAAACCACAGCCGGAGATGTGAGTGGCGCTGTGGGAGATGTGGTGGAAATTCCTGTGAAGATCAGCACAAAACAGGCACTGCGTGGATTTTCCGGAAAATTAAGTGGCAATTATGATGAAAATATACTGGAGTTTCAGGGACTGGACACGAAGGAACTTCCGGCGGATGCCATGGTATCTTCTTCAGGAGGTAATTTTTCTTATCTGAGCAGTTCCGGAGAGCATACATTTTCAACTGCATCTTATGGATTGAAATTTAAAATCCTGCAGGCGAGTGAAGAGCCGGTGACCGTCACAATCCAGGATCTGTATTATACAGACGGCAATGCAAGCAGTGAGAAAGTCTCCCTGACAGCAGCTGTCCGTGTGAACGGGACAGGCAATGGAGCAGCAGGAAGTGGCAGTGCTGCAAATGAATCAGTATCCAATGCGGGAGCAGATTCCGGAAATCATGGAGGAGCGACAGGAGATTCTGCACATCCGGGAACAGAGGGCAGCAACGCAGCCGGGACGGATTCCGCAGAAGAGAAGGCACAAAAAGGTGGCGAACGTGCAGAGAGCGGGAATGATGTGGCTGCAATCAGTATGGACCCGGAGGACAGCGTAAGTGGTCCGGCGAATGCCAGTTCCGATACCGGTGCCGATGATACCGGAAAAATGGTCAGAGGAAAAGGAACAACAAAAAATGGTTCCGCGCCAGTGGCGGTATTCGTCATTGTTGTGGTGGCAGCGGCAGTGGTTGGTATTACGGCCGGTGTGAAAATTTCCAAAAAACGGAAATAAAAACAGCATATCTTTGGACAGAAAAATGGATGTCTCCCGGGATTGGATGCCAGGGAGACATATTTTTGTGAAAAAACACGATTTTTAGTAGAATATGCATGAATATGCATGAAAAATGTTCAAATTATGATTGGAAACCGTGAAGTAATAAGATAAATGCGAAATGAGTGATATAACTCACTTCGCATTTTTAATTTTTATAAGAAATTGATAAATGCGTTAGAGTGAATAATCACTCTGGCGCATTTATTTTTTTGCCTAAAAACAGAGGAGGTGGAGAGCAATGGCAACCAATAAGCGACCGAGAAAAGCGTACAAGCGCATCGGATTCGAGGACAGAAAGAAAATCGAAGCACTGAACGCACAGGGCAAAACAGTAGATGAGATGGCGATGGCAATCGGTGTCCACTCGGCTACCATGTACCGTGAACTCGCCAGAGGTGGAGAACCGTACAAGGCAGAGGTCGCACAGCATTCCATCTAACAGAGAGGAGCAAGTGGAATGGAAGAACTGGATATCAAGACTGCCATACAGATAGCAAAGATACTGGCAGCGGCCCCGGATGAAAGAATCCCCATGATACTGGATGTGTTCAGCAAGGCACAGGTTGACATCAACGGACTTGATGAACTGGCAGAATGGAGAGCACTGGACAAGCAGGCCGCACTGATTGACACAGATACCTTTGTAACAGAACTGACCAAGGGTAAGGAACTAGAGGACGGAGAATACCGCATCAGAGTTCCGGAGTTTAATCACTTCTGTAGCACAAAGGGAGTGAGTGCCAGATACGCAAGGAAGCACCTGTACGAAAGCGGAATGCTTCGAAGCAGCACTGACAATGGCAAAATCAACTACACCTGCCCGGTGCAGGCAACAGATACCAAAAAAACAGAACGATGCGTATGCATCACACCTAAAAACTGAATACCGAAGAAACACACTGGCAAGCATCGACCAGGATAAAAACCGATAGGTAGGAGCGAGCCGCCGCAGTAAATCGCTCCGGCAGCAGGACATGAGCCTGCATGAATAGCTGTCGTAATTGGGGTAGGGAACGCAGACCCAAGTAAAACAACAACGGTTCGGAGGCAGATGAGAAACACGCAGAGAGATAATACCGAGAGCATGGATGCGTGGGTGCGATTTAACACTCGGTAGCGGGGAATGAAAAAGACCGCACTGCAGGCGACTAGTACAGCTACCCCAAAGAATACTCAGGGAGCATGAACGGAACAGTTACTCTTCAAAGCCTTGGAGAACCTGTTCCATGCCAGACCCAAGAAGCCTAGAGAGCATAATGAGGTACTGGTAAAAGTCAAGTAAGTATAAAAGGAGAGAGCATATGAAACAGCCAAAGAAACTGACAAGGAATCAGAAAGAGATACTGGTCAAGAAGGGAATGAACCCAGATGACTATATGCTCCATTCAGAGGATGAGAAAGAGATGATCCTCTACAACAGGAAGGAAAAGAGACTGGAAGCAGTCGAGAAGTAAGCAGGAGGTGCATGACGATTTGAAACTCAGTAGGAGACAGAAGCGAATTCTGAAAAGAAAGCTGAAGCGCATAGCAGGGGATGCAGTAGCGGTAATAGTGGGAGCGGGAATGTTTGTCGGATTGCTTATCGCATGGGCAAACGAACCGATGCCGGACTGGAGCGAGTACACAGAGGAAAACCACATAGGCATGGTGCAGGTGGAAGGCTCGGACACATGGCTGACGCAGGAAGAATATGAACAGATGTGCAAAGAGCGTGACGCATACAAGGCAGCAGAGCAGGCAGAGGAACAATCCTACTACAACGCAATCCTCCAGAGCACTGAGACACCAGTACCGACAACGACCGCAGCAATCGGCAGTCTGGACTGGGATGCGGATGACTCCTACAGATTAGCGAAAATCGCCATGGCGGAAGCAGAGGGCGAGGACACCGAGGGCAAGGCACTGGTCATACTGGTAGTGCTGAACCGAGTATGGAGCGATGACTTCCCGGATACCATCGAGGGAGTGATTACAGAGGATACCCAGTTCGCAGCATACGAAAATGGAAGATACGACAGGGTAGAACCGGACGCAGACTGCTACCGGGCACTGGAAATGGTGCAGGTAGAGCACTGGGATGAGAGCCGAGGAGCGACATACTTCGAGAGAACCACGGATGAAACCACATGGCACAACACCACACTGAAAAAATTATTCACACACGGTAACCACACATTCTACACGGAAGAATAGATGAACGGCCGCAGGAAGGGGAAGCAAGCATGGACAATATAACAATGTCGCTCGGAATTTACTTCGAGGTAAAGGACGCAGAGATATATGGCGGAGAAGGCACAGTCGGATACGCAGCAACGATTGTAGATATTTCACTCAGCGGATTACAGAAGGCTGATTTCACGAAATACGCAGAGAGCCAGAAGGAAGGCATGGCGCAGTTCTGCCACGTCCCAGTTGAAAAGGTAAGAGTAATATCCAGAGACGAATACGAAGAAAACACGGACTAACAGGAAGGAAGTAACCAACAATGAAAATGGCAATAAAGGACGGACAGATACTCATAAGAGAAGCAGACAATGTCCAGTTCACAATCATAAAGAGTTGGGGAAAGATGAAGTGGAGCAGGCAGACGCAGACACTAAGCGGACCGGCTGACATCGAACTGCTGAACAGACTGGCAGGACTGGTAAACTTGCCACCGTCCATCGAAGCAGAGCGAAAGAAGCTGAACGAAGTAATGGCAGCAGTCGACCGGGAACGCATGAACCCGAAGCCAGAGCCACTCATCCCACCGCCAGTCAAGGTGTCGCCATTCACGCACCAGGTGCGAGGATATAACATGGCACTCATGACATTCGGACTGGTAGACCCACCGAAACCAAAGGAGGCGGAGAAGTGATACATATTAAGGAAACGGAGATCATCCCACTTCTGAAGGAAGCGCAGACAGAATACTCGCAGAAGATAACTGAGGGAGACCCAAAAGATGTGGAGATGGCAGAAAGAATAGAGGAGGCACTCACACAGGCGATGGACATCGTGTACGACTACCAGAGCATGGCAGATGAGCATAAGCGGATGGTCGAAAAATACGAGACAGAAGCACCAGTAATCAAGAGAGGTATGGACTTTTACTGCTGCCCTGCCTGCGGAAAGAGAACCTCCCGAAACCACACGCACTGCCACTGGTGCGGAAAGAAACTGGGGTGGGGCAGATGAAGCAGGAAATAACAATGGGGTCTTTGTTCTCTGGAAGCGGTGGCTTTGAACTGGCAGGATCGATATTCGGAATCAGACCGATATGGGCAAGCGAGATAGAGCCGTTCCCGATACTGGTAACCACAAAGAACTTCCCGGAGATGAAACACCTCGGAGACATCAATAAATTAAACGGCGCAGACTTAGAGCCAGTGACCATCATTGCAGGCGGCTCTCCATGCCAGGACATGAGCATAGCCGGAAAGCGTGAGGGTCTGGATGGCTCACGAAGCAATCTGTTCCGTGAGCAGATACGGATCATAAAGGAGATGAGAGAAAGTGACAGAGCAGCAGGCAGAACAGGAAAACAGATCAGACCAAGATACATGGTCTGGGAGAACGTGCCCGGAGCATATTCGAGCAACAAAGGAGAGGACTTCCGATGTGTCCTCGAAGAAATCTGCCAAATCTCAGAAGGAAATGTTTCAATTCCTAGACCTCCGAAAAACAAGTGGGGGGGCAAGGCGCAATCATGGGCGATGGGTATTCAGTCGCTTGGCGAACACTTGACGCTCAATATTGGGGAGTGCCCCAAAGAAGAAAGCGTATCTACCTTGTCGCAGATTTTGGAGGAGACACCGCACCGGAAATACTATTTGTCCGTGAAGGCTTGTCTGGGAATTTTGCGGAGAGCCGAGAAGCGTGGCAAAGAACTGCCGGAGATATTAAGACAGGCACTCATAAGACAGGCGCAGCTGATGTCGAGTGCTATGACATCAGCGACAGGCGCAGAGTAGCAGACAGAAGCGAGGTATCGCCCACGCTCACAACGAAGATGGGGACCGGCGGTAACAATGTACCCATCGTATTAGAAAACCACCCACAGGACAGCAGAGTGACGATAGCAGAGGACAGTAACGTACCAACGCTGACCAGTCGCATGGGCACTGGGGGGGGGCAATGTGCCACTCATCCTCAGCCAATCACATTGCAGATCAGAAGCGGATGCGAGGGAGGAGGTAAGGGAGCATTGATGCAGACAGATAAGAGTGCAACGCTCAGTACACACAATACGCAGACCTTATTCGATCCAATCCCGATAGCAGACAAGGCGACCCGATACAAGGGCGGCGGAGATACCAGAAACAATGACGGCTCTGCCAATGGACTCGGCATCGGAGAACCGGGAGCACCTGCGAACACGCTCACGGCCGCAGACAGACACGGAGTAGCCTGCTTCGCACAACAGGCAATCGGGGAATACGAGGAATCGGAGAAAGCCTCCTGTCTGAAGCGCAGGGATTATAAGGATAGCACCGACCTCATTCTCTGGGAGTACATCATCCGCAGGCTCACACCGTTGGAGTGTTGCAGACTGCAAGGCTTCCCGGATAACTGGGCAGAGGAACTGGGGATACCAGAACCAACGCAGGAAGATATCGATCACTGGCGAGAGGTGTTCCGAACACAGATGGAAGCCATGGGCGAGAGCAAAAAGGAAAAGACAGACAACCAGATCCGCAAGTGGCTGAAAGACCCGGAGAGCGACTCAGCCAAATACAAGATGTGGGGCAACGGCATAGCACTTCCGTGTGCAATGTTCGTGATGGAAGGCATCGCCATGATACTAAGCGAGGAGGATACAGATGAGCAGCAATAACAAAGATTACATATCCTGTCGCAACCCCGCAGCAACCAAGCAGCAGGAAACAGGTTGGAACAGGATGGTGCGAAACTTGGAGCACCGGAAAGCAAAAGAAAATCACAGGAAGGAGGTAAAAACCAATGGCAGAAACGCATAAAGGCTTCGGTCTGCTCTTTGAAATGGGATGCGGAAAGACGCTAACAGCAATCATGATAGCAGGCACGGCTTACCAGATGGGTAAGGTGGAAAAGGTACTGGTGGTAGCACCAACCTCCGTCTGCTCCGTATGGCCCAAGGACTTCGCAGAATTTGCAGACTTCAAGGCAAACATCAAGGTACTGCTCGGAGACAAGAACCGCAGGCTGAAGCTGTTAAACGATCTCGACAACTTCCCGTTCAAGGCATTAAAGGTAGCCGTTATCAATTACGAATCCACATGGAGAGAAGGCATCTTTGACGCACTGTATGAATGGAACGCAGACATGATCGTCTGCGATGAGAGCCAGAGAATCAAGAGCCACGATGCAGAGCAGTCCAAGGCAATGCACAAACTGGGCGACCAGGCAAAGTACAAACTTATCCTGTCCGGAACTCCGGTACAGAATAATGCAATCGACCTGTATAGCCAGTACCGCTTCCTTGACCCGACAATCTTCGGAACGAACTTCTATCAGTTCCGAAACAGATATGCCATCATGGGCGGATTTAACAGACACCAGATCGTGGGATACAAAGACCTCGACCAGTTAATCCAGAAAGAGCACTCCATCGCATACCGAGTGACCAAGGACGAAGCACTCGACCTGCCGGAGCAGACATTCCTGCAGAGATACATAACGATGTCAGCAAAGGAAAAGAACATCTACGACCGCATCAAGCGTGAGAGTTTCGCAGAACTGGAAAGCGGTGGGCAGATCAGCGCAACGACCGTGCTGACAAAGCTGCTTCGCCTTCAGCAATTCACTGGCGGATTTTTAGTGGCAGACGGCGAGGAAAAGCCGGAACTGGTCAGCAAGGGCAAACTGAACGCACTGGAAGAAATCGTGGACGATTATGTGGTGGACGCAGGAAAGAAACTGGTAATCTTCGCACGTTTCAGACCGGAGATAGACATCATCGGGCAGATGCTGAAAAAGAAGAAACTCCGCTACGGAGAAATCTATGGAGATGTGAAACTGGAGGACAGGGGCGACATCGTCAAGGACTTCCAGACGAACCCGGAAACGATGGTATTCCTCGCACAGATCGATACTGCAGGACTGGGAATCACACTCACGGCCGCAGACACCTGTGTGTATTATTCGGTCAACTTCAACTATGCAGCATATAGTCAGAGCCTTGCCAGAATCCACCGTATCGGGCAGAAGAATGCCTGCACTTATATCCACCTCATCACAGAGGGAACGATAGACGAAGTGGTGCTGAAAGCACTGGCGAAAAAAGAGGATCTGGCAAAAACAGTCGTGGATACGTGGAGGGATTATTTCTAATGGGTGGACGCAAATGGACAGATGAAGAACTTGTCCTCCTGGAAGAACTGACAGAGAAGTACCCACTGGAAACAGTGGCAAGACGGCTGAACCGAACCAAGGAGGCGGTGTTTCTAAAGAGACAGCGCATCGGGATGGGCGGATACATGGCGAACACAGATATGCTCACCAGAAACACCGTGTCGAAGATCCTTGGAATAGAAAACCGAACCCTGCAGTACTGGGAGAGAAAAGGTCTAAAAAGCTACCGGAAGCGACCATACGTGATGTACCGACAGGAAGATATCATCAAATACATGAGAGAGCACCCAGAGGACTGGAACGCAGCCAGGGTAACAGACGACACAATGTTCATGCGCTACGACTGGTACAAGGAAAAAAGAAAAAATGATTTATCACGCAGATACAACTGGACAGGAACGGAAGTCCGAAGGATGCAGCACCTCAGACACGAAGGATATTCCATAAGGGAAATCGCAGAAATGATGAACCGCTCGGAATCGAGCATAAAATACAAACTTTACAGGAGGAGCAACAATGGCAGCACTTGATGCAAAGACAGTAAATGCAAGGAGCGTGGAAACGGTAAAACTGAATTGTATTCAGAAAGTCAGTTCTGCCAATAACAAAAGATTATGGCAACTGAATAAAGCATACAGGGAAGCCGAACACGATCTCCAGCTCATGGAATCAATTGGTGCAATCTCAAAAAAGGAAGTGGAAGAAACCATGGATAAAATGAGATTTCACTATGTAAAACTTGGGTTGGAAATGAGGGATGGCTATGAAGATTGATATTTTCAACGCAGAAGAAAAATACGACATCCTCTACACGGACCCACCGTGGCAGCAAGGCAGGGGGCGGAAAGAAAGCGGCCAGACCGAACAGCACCGGAACAACAGTACCATACGAGACAATGGACGTCCCCGGAATTATGGAACTGCACCGCTATGTCACAAACGAACTCATGAATGAAAAGCACAATGTATTCATGTGGACGATAGACAAGTACCTGCCGCAAACAGAGGAAATCATGAGCCTGCTTGGATATAAACTCCACGCAAGGCTGATATGGGATAAGGGCAACGGACCGGCACCCGCCTACACGGTGCGCTTCGCACATGAGTACCTGCTCTGGTTCTACAAGAAGGGAAATATCATCCTCCCAGACAAGGACAAGCGTGGAGCATTCTCCACGGTACTCAGAGAAAACAGCAAACGGCATCACAGCCAGAAGCCGGAATGTGCCTATCAGATGTTAGAAACATTTTTCCCACAAGCAAAGAAACTGGAACTCTTCGCAAGGGCGGAGCGTGACGGTTGGGACCAGTGGGGAAATGAATTATAAAACCAAAGGAGGAGCAACAACATGGAAACAGTCACAACATTAGACGACAAGGTCAGAGCCTTCAAGGTACTGCTCGACAAGAAAGATGAATTAGCAGAGCAGACCAAGGCAAACAATGAGGAACTCAAAAACCTCGAACAGGAAATCGCACAGCAGATGGTGGACGAGGAAAAGCCGGATACTACGGTGGATGGCTTCAAGTACAGCCTGCAGGAGAAAACGAGATACTCCAAGATTTCAGAAGAAAAGCTGATGGAAAAAGGTCTGGTATTCTTCGATGTCTTGAGAGAGCAGGGATTCGGACACCTCATCACGGAAAGAGTAGATCCACGAACCCTCGACTCTGCGATGAACAATCTGGCGGCCGAGAACGATGGAGAACTGCCGGAAGAAATGGCAGAGGTACTCTCCGTTTATTCGGAACTTAAGGTATCCAAGAGAAAAGCCAACACCAAGGCTCTGAACAGAGCAAAGAAAGCACAGGAGGTATAAAGATGGACTACGAACAGATGGAAATTGACATCACACTGGAAAGTGACCGTGACCTTAAAGAGAATATGCAGGCGACTACCAAGTTCACACTGGGGCAGATTATGAAGTATCAGCACCCGACCAAGGTAAAGAACCGCCATGAGGGATACGGCATCGCAGCAGAGGGATATGCGTCCCTGCAGGGCAAGATGAAATCAACCAAGACAGATATGGATGACCTCTTAAAACTCCTGCCGAATGGAGACGGCGATGTCCTCAATGTAATCGGCAGCCTTTACAATTCAGCGGTTGAGGTAGCTGTGGAGTCCATCAAACTGGCAGCGCAGGCACAGAGGATCATGGACGACCTCTACTACGGAGAGAGCGGAAAGCCGACACCGATGGAAGAATACATGGACGAGCAGGAAGCAGGAGCGTCAGAGGATGATGGCTTCGAGGAAGCAGACAATAACAAAGAAGATGCAGAGGAAATGGAGGAATAAGACATGGCAAAGAATGAGGTAGCAACAACAGAAAAGAATTTCAATCTGGTCACGCTGACCGGAGAACTGAAGGAAGCAGTAGCAGAAGAACTGGATGGTCTCGGCACTCTTCCATTTGAGAGAGCAAAGATTCCAAGCGGTGGCGGTCTGGCATTTGAACTGCCGGGAGAGACCGAGGATGAGCCTGTGATGAGTACAGACCTTACCGGAGTTCTTATCCATCATCACCCGGTAAATGCATACTGGAAGGAGGAGTACGCAGGCGGAAATGTTCAGCCGGACTGCTCAAGCTATGACGGAAAGCAGGGAGTGGAGCGTGAGACTGGGGAAATCCATGATTGCAGCAAGTGTCCGCATAACCAGTTCGGAAGCGGAAAGAACGGATCTGGAAAAGCCTGCAAGAACATTCACAGATGTTACATCCTACAGGAAGGCAACCCTGTACCGATTATCCTCGCATTACCGCCAACCTCTCTGAAATACATCAGAGATTACATCGGCAAGCGAATCCTCCTCAAAGGACTCCGCTGCTACGATGCCGTAACTAAGATCACACTGAAAAAGGAAAAGTCAGCAGACGGCATTACATATTCCAGAGCAGCCTTCGCATTTGTGAGTAAGCTGACGGACGAACAGAGAGCCGAGACAAAGGCAATGGTAGAGATGATCAAGGCACAGGCGGACAATATCCCGGATATTGATGAAGCAGACTACAACACCGGAGCCGCCGTGGATGCAGCAGACTTCCAGAGTGTGGACGGAGACGCAAACCTGCCGTTCAACTAAGGCAGACTAAGCCGGGAGCGGAAACGCTCCTGGCATTATCCAAAGGAGGCACAGTATGCAGATATTATTTGATAACTGGACCGGCAGATACGATGACGAATGCTTAATGCCGGGAGACATCGTGGAAGCGGCTATGGTTTACAACTTTAGAGAGAACGCAGGCAATCAGACGGATACTATGATCCAGATGGGCGAGGTCGCAGACATCGTAGGCAACCTGCCAATCTATGACACCATATACAAAGAGAATAGATACTCACCATGGAAGTACGCAGGACAGTGCTATCCGGGAGAGTTACAGAATAGAAATCCGGCACTCATGCCGATGTGCTATATCTGCAGCAGATACAGGGCAGATACCAGAGAGGAACTGGAAGAAAATATCAAAGTGGCGAAGTGGGCAGCAAGCAAGGTAGTCAGCGAAGGAAAGATACCGATCGCACCGCACCTTTACTTCCCACGATTTATGGATGACTCCATCGCCGGAGAGAGATGCTTCGGAATGGAGGCAGGCAAGCGTCTGATGATGCAGTGCAAAGAATTCCTCGTAGTGACCGTGGACAATGTGATCAGCGAGGGAATGAATGAGGAAATCGACTACATGACGAACAAACTCATGATGCAGGGCAAGTCAATCAATTTCACAAGACTTGGACTGGAACAGGTAATACTTAGTAGATTGGAGCGATAATATGCAGCAGGCAGCGGAGGTCGATTTAGACCGTCTGGTAGATTATAAAACTGAATACTGCTCCGTTATCAAAAAACACAAGATCACAGGCGACAACCTAACAGGTTTGTGTCCGTTCCATGACGACCGTGCCAATTCATTCTCGGTAGACTTAAAGACCGGAATGTGGCACTGCTTCGCAGAGGATGAGGGCGGAAATTTCGTCACATTTTATGCAAAGCTGAACGGACTGGATACCAAGGAAGCCTATAAGCAGATACTGGAAAAGTATGGAGCATTGAATGAGCCGCAGGAGAAACCAAAAGAGAAGAAACCAGGACTGGATCACTACACCGTGTCCCAGTATTCATTCGAGAAGCGTCTCCCAGAGGACTGGCTGAAAGAGCAATGCTGCCTGCAGACGAAGAAAGACCGAAACGGAGTCCAGTATTTATACATACCATACTTTGACGCAGAAAAAAATCTGGCACTGCACCGTAAGAGATACGGCGGAAAGCAGTTCCGGTGGGAATATGGAAAGACGGACAGGCTGTGTATGTATGGATTATGGCAGATAGAAGCCATAAGGAATATCGGATATGCAGCACTGGTCGAGGGCGAGAGCGATTCCCAGTCCATGTGGTACATGGGAATCAGCACACTCGGAATACCGGGAGCGTCCATGATGCGGGCAGACTGGGCAGGAGTCCTGCAGGATTTGAAACTTTATATCCATGTAGAGCCGGACAAAGGCGGGGAAGCATTCCTCGCAAAAGTCACAAGGGCACTCCGAGAAGGAAAGTTCGTAGGAGAAGTATACAAATGGAGCTGTCGGACACTCGGATGCAAGGACCCATCGGAAGTTTATATGAAGTATGGCAAAGAGGAAGCGGCCGAGAAGATCCGAAAGGCAATCAGCAACGCAGAGCAGATAGACATCGAGGAAGATAACATCCCAGAAGCAGTCGAGGGAGCACCTGTGAACTTAAGACAGCCGGAAGGTTGGATTTATTCAGAAAAGGGAATCAGTGTGATCGATGAAAAGAAGTACGCACCTGTCATGGTATGCAGAACCCCGATTATTATCACGCAGCGACTGCGGAGCATGGAAACAGGAGAGGAAAAGATAGAGGTAGCATTCAAGAGGGATGGGCAGTGGCACAAGGCAATCTACCCACGAAGTACCATCTTTACATCCAGAGCTATCACAGCACTGGCAGACTTAGGATGCACCGTCACATCGGAGAATGCAAAGCACATCGTAAAATTCTTGGCAGCACTGGAAGCCGAGAACATAGACATCATAAAGAAAGCAGACTCCACAAGTACATTCGGATGGCAATCCGGAAAGCGGTTCGTGCCGGGGCATGACAAGGATATCGTTCTGGACATTGACCCATCGCAGAGGGGCATGGCAGCGGCATACTGCCAGAACGGAACAATGGCGGACTGGCTCAAAATGATAAAGCCACACCGAAGCAGAGACAAGTTCCGGTTCATATTGGCGGCCAGTTTCACAGCACCGCTCCTGCGGATCATAAAGCAACGAATATTCTTCGTGTACAACTGGGGCGGTTCAAAGGGCGGAAAGACCGCAGCACTTAAGGCAGCACTCTCCGTATGGGGCGACCCGGAAAGACTGATGGTAAATTTTAATGCAACGCAGGTAGGCTTGGAGAGAACCGCATCCTTTTACTGCGACCTTCCGCTCGGAATTGATGAGCGACAGTTGGCAGGAAATAACCAGAACTCACTGGAGAAAATCGTGTACATGATCGCCAGTGGTACAGGAAAGATACGAGGTGCAAAGAGCGGTGGCATTCAGGCAACACAGACATGGAGAACCGTGGCACTGGCAACCGGAGAAGAACCACTATCAACAGAAACATCGCAGACAGGTGTAAGCACCCGTGTGCTTGAAATATACGGCGGACCATTTGACGATGAGAGGGAAGCCTCCGTCATGCATCAGCAGTCTGGAATGAACTGCGGATGGGCAGGGCCGGCTTACATCGGAATGCTCCTGCACACAGACGAAAGAAGCATCACGGAGAAATACGATGAAATGATGCAGTATGTATACCAGATCAGCAAAGGAAAGAGCGGATCACACATAGCGGGCATCGCAGCGGTGGCACTGGCAGACGCAATCATCGACACATGGGTATTTAATAACGGAGAATGGCTGAAACGGTACGAAAATGGAGAATTTGATACGGAATCAGCCAAAACAAACACGGAAAACCTGCGAATTGACCCGGAATCATGGGAAAGAGCCAAAGAGATGGCAAGGAACATCCTGCAGGAGCAGATGAACGCAGACACCGGAGATGTAAACGAGAATGCCACGCAGTACATCGTGGACTGGATACTGTCAAACAAGGACAGCTTCGGGGAGAAAGCCTTCGGAACGTGCCTTGGCATGATCCAGAACAAGAACGCATACATCTTCCCATCCATGCTGACGCAGGCACTCACGAAAGCAGGGTACTCATCCAGAAAGACACTGAAATACCTCGCAGACAAGGGTCTGATCGGAGTATCAGTCCTTAAAGACGGTAGCACCAAGAACTCAGTGACAAAATGGTTCAACAACCGAAACTGTCGCTTCGTGGAATTCCACCTGGGCGACCTCGCAGAGGAAAAGGACCCGTTACTGGAGGAGGAAGAAATCGCAGAGCAGATGAAACCGCAGCAGATGAGTCTGCCGGGAACAAATGACGGATGGCAGACCATACCCGATGAGGAAGCAGATAAGCTGCCGTTCAATTAGTCACAGAATTTGCGATTTAGTCACAAAAACCATGGAGCAGAAAAAATTGTGTGACTGGAAATTATGTGACCAAAATCGCTAAAAAGTTATAAAAAACCTTAAAAAACCGCACACCTAAAATTAGGTGTTTAGTTAGGTGTTCGGTTAGGTGTTTAGTAAAAAACCCAGTAAAATCAAGGCTTTTAATAACATCTAAACACCTAAAACACCTAAATCACTATTTTTATTGTATTTACGGAAAATTGTGTGACTGCATGAAGGGTTAGTCACAGAAATCACTAAAAAAACATGGTGTATTTCAAAAATTAGGTGTTAGGTGTTTAGTAACCCCGATAAAGCCAGTAAAATCAAGGGTTTCACACCGCACACCTAAATGAACACGTAGGTGTGCGGTGTGAAAAATGGAGCATTAGGTGTTCGGAGACAGAAAGGGTGGTGCGAATGGAAGATGAAAGCATCCAAAAGGATGAAGAAAAGCTGAAATCGCTACTGGAGACACTGAAAAAGAATGACGAGAATGTGCCAGAGGAACTCCTAAAGACCAAGTACAAGAAACCGTACCAGGAACTAAAGGATAGCATCAAGGAAGTAGCGGATCAGATCTCCGGCAGGAGAATCAGACAGGACATCGTTATAAAAAACGATGATGCCGGACAGGTTCTCATAAAGCAGATACAGGAAATGCTTGAGGAAAAACGGAGAGCCGGAACAGGCAAGGAACTCGGCAGGACACTCTACAAGGAATACAGTGTCGAGAAATTCCTACAGGTGGTGGAAGAAATCAGAATAGCAGTCTGGAATCTGTGGATACCTTACTGGCAACAACACTGCTGCTTATACGCAGCACCGGAGTGCTTCGATGAGGACGGACCGCCACCGAAGATTTATAACGATCTGACAAAAGAGTTCCTTGTAGACCAGGAACAGAACATCTGGGAGAAGAAACCAGAGTGGGAAACAGAAAACAGAATGATCATCACAGCCGGAGCGCGCCACATTCTGGCTGAGGGATTAAGAAATAAGGAGGAGCAAGACAATGGATAACAGACAGGCAAACATTAACAGATTTGAAGCAGAGATGGCAAAGGTAACAAGAGACGGAGTGGACAAGCTGATGGCATTTATCAGAAAGAGCGATATGTACGCAGCACCTGCAAGCACCAGATTCCACCTTTCAGTGACAGGCGGACTGCTGCAGCACTCACTCAATGTACTGGATGCACTGAGGGCGAACCTTACAAAGAACGATGACGGCACATACTCATACGAGGTCGCAGGAGTTCCGGCAGCCAGAGTGACAGAGGAAAATGTGATCATCATGGCACTGCTCCACGACATCTGCAAGACCTACTTCTACACAACAGAAATCAGAAACCGCAAGGTAGGTGGAAAGTGGGAGCAGTATGAAGCATTCGCAGTGGATGACAAGATTCCATACGGACACGGAGAAAAGTCGGTAATGATGATCGAGGAATACATGAAGCTTCAGCCAGTGGAACGATATGCCATCAGATGGCACATGGGGTACACCGAAGCCGACACCTTATCATTTAACAATGCTATCGACAAGTATCCAATGATCTGGGCACTGCATTCCGCAGACACACAGGCAAGCCACTTCATGGAAGCCAACGAGGGAAACAAACTGGCATACGCAGACAACGGATCAGCGGAATACGCAGATCAGCCGACCATGCAGGAGGCAACCGCCCCGGTATTTGAGGAGGCGACACCAGTATGAGCATGATGGAACTGCTGTCCCAGATGAGAGAGCGAGCCAGAGCCAAGAAGCAGCGCAAAGGAAGCCTGCCGTGGTTTTGTATCATTCTTTCGGACAAATGCGTAGAGCCGGAAAAACCCTGTACTGAGTGCAGGGTTTACGAGGAACATAAAGAAGAAATCGAAAAGGAGATGGAGAGACATGATCATCAAGATTGAAGCAGTACCGAAACTTGTAGTGGAAGATGGAGTAGAGAAAGTCGTCATGGGAGAAAACAATCAGCCAGTGTGGGATAAAGAAAGAGCACTTATCACAACCAAGGGCGGCAATTACCGCAGAATCGTCACACTCACAGACGAACTGGCGGCAGAGGTGGTAAAAGGACACCGATACTTCAATGCAGTAGAGAAAAACGGAAAACTCCACATCACAGGGAGAGTGTCCGCCAGATTTTAAGGAGGCAGACGATGACAGCAAAGAACGCAGAAGGGTATCCAGACCCAACAGCAGAGGAAGCAATCCGCCATGTAATGCGTGGCGGAAAACTGGATTATACATCCTTCAGAACCTACGAGGAACTGCAGGACTACACCATAAAGCATAACAAGGGTATAAACACCAGAGAAGCAGCCGACAAATTCATCCGGGAGAAGATGCCAAAGGAAAGCTACTTCCAGAAGAAAATCCTCGACTGGATAAAGGATAACGCACCAAATGCCATCGCATGGAAAGAAGCAGCCGGCCCGTACTCCAGACAGGGAATCCCAGACATTACCTGCATCATCAATGGCAGGTATTACGGATTCGAGGTCAAGCGGCCATTTATTGGGGTGCTGAGTAAGATGCAGGAGCAGACGATAAAGCAGATCCGCAGAGCAGGTGGCAGAGCATGGGTAGTCACTTCGGAAAAGGAAGTAGCAGAAATCCTGCTGCCGGAACTGACACAAAAATAGCAAGGGAGCAAACAGAATGAGAGTAGCAATCGAACCGAGAAAAGCAACTGACCGTGGCGGATATTACTGTATGCCGCTGAAGGTAAATGTGCCGACAGGACGCAAGGACTGGAAGCTGACCAAGTGCCCGGAGTGCGGTGCACAGTGTTGGGAACTGCCACTGGCAGAAGTAGCCAAGGCGCAGGGAGCAAAAGGACTCTGCACCATGTGCGCTTTAAAGAAGGGAGTGAGCGGAAGATGAATGATGATGAAAAGTGTTGCTGCGGAAACTGCCTGCACCACAGACCATCATGGGAAACAGGACATCTGAGCGGATGGCACTGCGATAACTTCATGGCAGACGCATACGGATGTGATACGGAGTACGATGATGGAGAAGAATGTCCAGATTTTGAAAGCAAGAGGTAGGCAAACCATGTGGAAGATTTTCATAGAATACGATGATAAAAGCAAATTGACGATAACCGGAAAGCACAAGGATATTCCGGTAGAACTGGCGAACAAATACTACAGAGAATATGTGAAAAGCAGCGTATGCAATGCCACATATCAGCAGTATCCAAAGAAAGACCATAAACCAATGTCACTAGCAACGAAGATCATGGAACTTCAGAAGGGAGCGTAGCAATGGGAGAAAAACCATTAACAACCGAAGAACTACGGCAGATGGCAGGACAGCCAGTGTGGTGTCCGGATGAGGAAGCATACGGAATCGTGATGTGTGACAAAATCGGGCAATGGGCAGGCATTCCATTCCTGCACGGAGTATGGTACGGGGATGGCAATGGCTGCGGTGTGGAATTTAATCATAATATCATCAAGAGAAGGCTGAGATGCTACAGAACGATCAGCGAGAAAGACATCCCGAAACCACTCATAAAGAAAGCAGCATTCGGAGATATTGTGATGGTATGCCCAAACTGCGAAAACGCAGCCGTTATCAATCCATACAGAAAAATCAATCCATACAGAAAAGACAGGGAATTATATCCGCACTGTCCATGGTGTGGGCAGAAATTAAAGGAGGCAGAGGATGAGACTGAAAAAGAAAATCAGTAGGCAGAGTAAGATATTTAAAAAGGCGATCAATGCAAAGTGGGCATTCTACTGGGCAAAGTTTATGACAGAAGCAGCGACTATCTGCAGGAAGTACACGCATGAAGTAATCGAAGGCAAGGGAACGGATCATGAATATACACACTTCTCATGCGATGGCTGCCCATTCAATGTGGAGAAGTTCGGGGAGCACAAGATATGCGGGTGCATATTAAGCGGACCGGACGGCTGGGATGAGCCAAAGGTAATCGGTCATATCGTCCGCACAATAATCCATGAAATGGCGGGTGGCAAGAAATGAAAAAGAAAGAAACTGAAGCGCAAGCAAGAGAACGCAGAAAAAAACAATACGGATGTGATGGACTTTGCTATGGCGGAATGAATGACGATGGAGTCATGTGTCAGCCTTGTGGCGGAATAGACACCTGTGAGGAAACCAGATACATAGAAGCGTTTGCTACCTGGGGAGCGGCACTGGTCATACTTTTAACACCAATCGCTATGGTTGCAGGTTTTGTGCTTCTCATAGTTGCGACAGTGAAAGGACGGATATAAACATGGGAAAAGGTAAACAAAAGCGAAAACCATTCGGGATGAATTCATCCCTGGCAGACGCAACGAAGATCATGAAACTTCAGAGAGGAGGAGAATAATGGAAAAAGTCACGATGTATAGGTGCGAATATTGCGGAAACCTTTTTGATACAGCAGAACTAAGTGCAAAACATGAACAAAGGCACAGGAATATTGATGGTGCAAACGAAATGCTTCGAGAGGGTGCAACGCTTGAACAGATAAATCAGAGATACAAAATCTGGAGCAATGTACCGGATCACTTAAAAGAAGCCACAAAGGATAATTGTTTCAGAATTTCATACTGGCAGTGTTGCAATAAGCCAGCATACACAATGAGAGAGATAAAAATGGACGGAAGAATCAGATTATTCGGATGCGGATCATGGAACGGATACTACGGTAGCGATGTAAGAATTGATAGTACTGACTTAAAAGACATACATCAACCAGACGAACTGTTTATCGATCCAAGATATGAAAGTAGGTGGTAAAAGTGGCAAAAGGTAAACCAAAGCGTAAGCCATTCGGGATGAATTCCAGTCTGGCGGACGCAACGCAGGTAATGAGACAACTTCCGGTGTCGGCAATGCTCTCATCCATAGAAATGCAGATAAACATCCTGCAGGAGCGTGGAGTAGAGATACGAGACTGGGAGAACAAAGACCGGGTACTCAAGCAGGTAAGGATACTCGGCGGAAAAGCATACTTCCTTGCGGAGGACAAACCCAGGGATTAGAAAGAAGGAAAACTATGACACCAGACAGCATGGCAAATGAGGTAGAAGAACAAAAACTGCTTCTCAAACAGTACCTCGGACAATATTATTATGCCAAGATGAAAAAGAAGCAGTTGGAAGCGAGACTTCGTACTTTCAGAGAAAATATGCTCGGCACAAAGGGGATGCAATACTCCCCAGTGCCACGCAGCCAGACCAACAGCGTAGGAGACGGACCGGCAACGCAGGTCATCCGTGCAATGGAGATCGAGGACAGAATCGAATCACAGAAAGCAGAGATGGCAAAGACCATGCTGAATGTGATGAAGATCATGGATTTTTTACCAACGGACTCCACGGAACGGAGCATACTGGAATACAGACACATTGACTGTTTGAGTTGGAAGCAGGTGTGCAAGGAAGCAAACATGACAAGGACCCCGTGCAACAAATACTACAACGCAGGAATTGACAAGCTGCTTACATACAAAAAAGTACAGTCAATTTTACAGGAATTCGCCTCCCCCCAAGAACCCTCAAAGCCTTGAAATTGCTTGACTTCGGAGTAGGGGGGGTAGAATTGTACTGACAAAATAGCTTATTGTCAGATGATAAATTCTACCCCTTAAAAGGAGGAGCAATATGGGATTGAAAGATTACACAGATAAAAAAAATGGACCGCAATTGGCGGTATTAAAACACGCAGTCATCGGAGACAGGATCGGAGAGGTCAAGATAGAAAAAGGCTTCCTAAAATTCAAAGGAACGATGACAGACAAACATACCAAGGAAGTGCATCATTGTACCATGGCAGGATGCGATTGCGAAGATTATAAGAAACACAAGCTGCCATGTGTGCATATGTACAAGTTGGCACTGGAATACGGAATATACAAGGACGTTCAGAAGCGAGGGTTCGCAGATAAACTGGCAGGACTAAGCGATGAAGCCTTCGCCTATTTTGAAAGCGCAATGTATGGCGGATATTACGATATAGAAAGAGATATCGAAGAAGGATCATTGGAGAAACTGACGCAGAAGATTAAAAGCGAATTATCCAGAGAAGGACTACTGGAATTCCATCGTGGATATTTTGTATTTACGAACCATGTCCAAAGCGAAATCATCGGATATATCTTGGCGACTTTTTCAGATCCACGCAGTATAGAGCGTAGAAAAAATCAGTAAAAATAATCACGGAAATATCAAGCCGGAAATTTTACCGGGGAAAGTTCCGCAAAAAGAAAAAAAATAGAACATCGAAAATTCAAGCCGACTTTTGGAAATCCACATTCGGAATCCAAGGGCCGGCTTTTACTGTGTGTACAGAACGGATTATAAATAGCAAGTCTAAAAATAGGGCACGTATATAGGGAGCGTATAAGGCCCGCATATAACACCCCCATATATGGGGCAGGTATTATGCCCAGAAAAAAGACAGGAAAAGCACAGGGGTACAGAGGCACACCGTAGCACACACCCACAGGGGCAGGGAGAGCAGGGGGCAGGACGCACTCGCACACCACAGCCACAGCACCACGCAGACGCACCACAGGCAGAGCAGGCAAGGCACAGGGCGCACCACAGGACAGGGGCGCAGCACCACACAGAAGCACAGCACACAGAAGAAAGCACAAGAGAGTACACAAGAGTACATCGAGGTGTGCTATAGTAGTAGCGTGGAGCACAAGGGGACAGACCACACGGTCACACCCAACCACTCCACTTGCTCCCCTCAGAGAGGACATGGCACAAGGCATCAGAGCCTGCGCTGTGTCCTCTTTTGCGTGCAGGCGGGGCACGGCATCGCCGTAGGTACTACCCAGACCCAAAATGCAATGCGGGGCGAGGAAGGCGCGGCTTTTTTGCCGATAAAATAAAAAAATTTTTAACCATTTCGTTACGCAAAGCGGGAAGGAGGCTTGGAAATGGACCAGAAACTGAGAACTGAACGCAGGAAACTGGCTGACTTAAAGGCAGCAGAATACAATCCAAGAAAAGCACTGACCCCGGACGATGCGGAATACCAGAAAATAAGGCGGAGCATTGAAGAATTCGGATACGTTGACCCCATCATCATAAACGAGGATGGAACTATCATAGGCGGCCATCAGAGGGCAACCGTCCTCAAAGACCTCGGATACCAGGAAGTGGACGTGGTCGTGGTGGCTCTGGACAAGCAGAGAGAGAAGGCTCTGAACATCGCACTGAATAAGATTACAGGCGAATGGGATGAAGTGAAGTTGAAAGACCTCCTGCTTGACCTCGACCTCGGAGATTACGACATATCACTGACAGGCTTCGAGCAGAACGACCTCACGGAACTGGTGGACAAACTCGCTATCGAGCCGGAAGCAGTGGACGATGACTTCAATGAGGACGAAGCACTGGAGCAGGCGGAAGCCGAACCAGTAACCAAACTCGGAGATGTGTGGCTACTGGGCAGACACAGGCTCATGTGCGGAGACAGTACATCGCAGGATGACATGGCGGTTCTGATGAATGGAGAAATCGCAGACCTTGTCGTCACTGATCCGCCATACAATGTCAACTACGGAGACAAGGCAGAGATGCTCGATGAGTACCTCCCTGCCAAAGGACACCGCAACATCAATCACATCAAGAACGATAATATGGACAACCAGAGTTTCTATTCGTTCTTACTGGCAACCTATCAGAGTGCCTATGAATTTATGAGAGCCGGGGCAGCAATCTATGTATTCCACGCAGAGAGTACCGGGCACATATTCAGACAGGCATTCCTTGACGCAGGACTGAAACTCGCCCAGTGCTTAATCTGGGAAAAGAACGCATTCGTCCTCGGCAGACAGGACTACCAGTGGAGACACGAACCGTGTCTGTATGGATGGAAAGAGGGTGCGGCGCATTACTTCATCAATGACAGGACACAGGATACCGTCATTCTGGAAGATGATATAGATTTCAGTGCCATGAAGAAAAACGAACTTGTGGCATATCTGGAAGAACTCCGCAGGAAAAACAGAGATCAGACCTCTGTTATTTACGAGAACAAACCGACAAGGAATGACATACACCCGACCATGAAGCCAATCGCACTGGTCGGAAAATTCATAACCAATTCCAGTAAGTCCGGATGGAATGTACTGGATCTGTTCGGTGGAAGCGGCAGCACCCTCATGGCCGCAGAGCAACTGGGAAGGACGGCATTCATCATGGAACTGGATGAGAGATTCTGTGATGTGATCGTGAAACGGTGGGAAGATTACACCGGGCAGCAGGCAGTCCGAATCCCGGCAGAGGATGTAAAGTAGAATGGCAGAGGAACAGCAGGGCGGCTTCTACCGTGTAGAGGTCATCGCTTCTCTGTTCGGAGTAACGGTGCGAAGGGTGCAGCAGCTTACTCAAGAGGGCATCATATCAACAACCAAGACCAAAGAGGGGAATCGGTATGAATTAGCACCTACCATTCAGAGGTATGTCAAATACCTTTCAGACAAGGCATACGGAAAAAGCAAGTCCGAAAAGGAAGCCGAACTGAGGGAACAGAAACTGCAGGCAGAGATCGCCCTCAAGGAATCCCAGGGAGAAATGCATAGATTAAAGACAGAAATCGCATCGGGTAAGTACATCGACATCGAGGAAGTGAAGATGGACTATAGCCGATTTTTTGTTTCATTCAAAAAGTTTGCATTATCCCTGCCGAGCCGACTATCCGGCAGAATCAGCGGTCACTGCGACCCGATGGAGATTCGCTCGATAGAAAAGGATCTGAACGCAGAAATCATCCGGTTATTAAACAGCTTTGTGGTGGCAGGCTGCACACCGGAAGAAATGGAAAAGAAAAAGCGTGGCAAGAAATCCGTATCGTAGATACGAGGTCACAGAATACCAGAAGGAAGCCTTAAAGTTCCTACAGCCACCAGAGGACATCACGGTATCGGAGTGGGCAGACAAGTACAGGGTACTGGATGCCAAGACCTCTGCAATGCCGGGACCATGGCGGACAGAACACACCCCATACCTTAAAGGCATCATGGATGAGTTCAACAATTATGAGACAGAGGAAATCGTCTACGTGAAGCCTACGCAGGTAGGTGGAACAGAGTGCCTCCAGAACATGGTAGGTTACATCGTCCAACAGGACCCTGCGCCGACCATGATCGTATATCCGACAGATACGCTCGCAAAATCCATATCGGAGAACAGACTGCAGCCGATGTTCAAAGCGGCACCGGAACTCCGAAAGAGGTTTGATGAGAACTCGCAGTTGCAGGAATTACAGTTTGATGGAATGTATCTGACACTGGCAGGCTCGAACTCCCCATCAAGCCTTGCGAGTAAGGCAATCCGATTCCTGTTTCTCGATGAGGTGGATAAATATCCGGGGGCATCCAAAAAGGAAGCCGACCCTGTCAGTCTGGCAAGGGAACGAACCAAGACATTCCACAACAGGAAGATATTCATCACAAGCACACCGACACTGAAAACAGGGCATATCTGGAAAGCCAAGGAAGATGCAGACATAGAGAAGCACTACTTCGTTCCATGTCCGCACTGCGGGGAATACATCGAACTCAAGTGGAAGCAGATACACTTCCCCAAAGAGGAAGGGATGAGTTACGCAGACCGTGCAGAATTCGCAACTTATGTATGCCAGGAGTGCGGATGCGTAATCACAGACCAGGACAAGCCGGAGATGCTCCGCAAGGGAGAGTGGCGGACGGTCAAGGAAAACACCAAGTTCGTCCGCAAGGTAGCATTCTGGATGAACACTTTGTACTCTCCATTTGTTCGCTTTTCGGAGATTGTAAAAGAATTTCTGGACAGTAAGGACGACCCGGAGAAGCTGCAGAACTTCGTCAACTCATGGCTTGCAGAGCCGTGGGAGGATACCAAGCTAAAGACCAACGCAGACCTCGTCATGGAAAGACAGACCGAGTACGAGGAACTGGTAGTGCCGGAGTGGGCGAAACTGCTCACGGCAGGAGTCGATGTACAGGAGAACTGCCTGTACTGGAGCATCAGAGCGTGGGGCAACTACCTCACAAGCCAGAACATAGCACATGGACAGGCTTTCTCATTCCAGGAAGTAGAGAGAATCATGAACCTCGAATACCAGATGCCGGACAGCACACCACTGGTCGTAGCACTGGCACTGATCGACTCCGGTAATGACGCAGATACGGTGTACGATTTCTGCGCCAACAATTCAGAATGGGCACTGCCAAGCAAGGGTTCATCAAACCCGATGCTGTCGCACTACAAACTGTCCAAGGTAAATAAGAGCGACAGCAAGGCATACGGCATGAATCTGGTATTGGTAGACACCGGAAAATATAAGGACATGATCGCCGGACGAATGCAGAAAAAGAACGGCAGCGGATCATGGATGGTTTACCAGGGATGTGACAGAGAGTACGCAGAGCAGGTAACTGCGGAACATAAAGTGAATGTCAAAATGGGAAACGGCAAGGTCAAACAGGAATGGCAGCAGAAAACCTCCCACGCAGACAACCACTACTTGGACTGCGAGGTATACGCAACAGCAGCGGCAGACATCCTCGGAGTACGAACCCTGCATCTGAATGAGATACAGGAAAATGAGCAACCAAAGAAACAGGAAACAACCCAGTACACCCCGGAAGAACACTGGATCAGTCAGAACGAAGGGTCATGGGTATAAAGGAGGCAGAGCATGGCAGCAGTAGAATCCAATTACAATGCTTCGGAAATGCTGACCGAAGTAAATAATGCCATTTACGCAGTGCTCGTAGGCGGCCAGTCTTACAAGATTGGTACGAGACAGCTCACCCGTGCCGACCTTAGTCTGCTCTACAAGTTAAGGAACGACCTCACAGCGCAGATTGCAGCAGAGGGTTCAACCAGTTTACTGGATGATACCTATGTCGCAGTATTTGATGGGAGGTAGAACATGAACTGGTTAGATGGAATTATAGGTTTTATATCCCCGGAGTGGGGAGCACGCAGGGAAGCATGGCGGCAGAGTCTGACTGAGATGAGGAACTACGATGCAGGCAACTATGACAGGGGCAATGCAAACTGGAGGGTACTCAACCAGTCGGCAGAATTTACGGACCGGTACAGCCGTGACAATGTCAGAGCCAGAGCCAGAGACTTGGAGCGAAACTCCGACATGATGAATTCAGTCATCGGGGCATACAAGCGAAATGTCATTGGCGGCGGTTACGCACTGCAGGCAAAGACAGGCAGCGACAAGACCAACGAGATTATCCAGACCGCCTGGAAGAAATGGTGCAAGAAACAGAACTGCGATGTGACCGGAACGCAGTCCTTCACGCAGATGATGAGAATGTGCGTGAAGCGAAAGAAGGTTGATGGCGGAATCCTTATCATAAAGAGATACACCAAGGACGGATACCTCCCATTCAAGCTTCAGACATTCGAGGTGGACGAACTGGACAACTCGCAGATACTCCCGAAGAAAAAGGGGAACAAGGTAGTCGGTGGTATTGAAATGAATGAGTATAACAAGCCGATGGGGTACTGGATCAGACAGTATTCCGTGGACGGAATGGCACTCTCAAATCCCGTATATGTGGATGCGAAAGATGTCATTTTTTTATACACAAAACACCGCCCATCGCAGGTGCGTGAGATGTCCGATATGAGTCCGACAATCACAAGAATCCGAGACGCTAACGAATTCATGATAGCCGTATCGGTCAAAGAGCGAATAGCGGCCTGTCTTTCAGTATTCATCAAAAAGCAGTTACCGACAACCGGAATCGGTCGTCAGAACGGCAGCGTACCGGGACCGCACCAGGACTACCAGGGCAAATCCATCGCACCCGGCATGATAAAGGAACTGAATGCCGGAGATGAGATACAGGTCGTAAACCCGACCGGACAGGCAACGGATGCGGCGAGTTACATCAAGCTGCAGCAGAGACTTGTCGGAGCAGGACAGGGCATCAGTTACGAAGCCACAAGCCGTGATATGTCAGAGAGCAATTACTCCTCAACCAGACAGGGCATCATCGAAGATGACATGACCTACGCAGAGGAAAAAGAGATGCTGATGGAAGTCATGGACGAAATATATGAAACTTTTATTATTTCGCTGTGGCTCGCAGGGGAACTGGACGCAAAGGACTTCTGGGATAACAAGGATAAATACTTCGAGCACGCATGGATCACAGCACCGAAGAAATGGATTGACCCTCAGAAGGAAGCAAACGCAAACAAGATTGCTCTGAACACAGGACAAAAGACCTTCAAGCAGATTGCCGCAGAACAGGGTCGTGACTGGAAAGAGCAGATAGATGAAATGGCAGAGGTACTCGAATACGCAAAGGATAAGGGTATCGATTTAGGAGGTGTGATTTTTGACCAGACAGCAGCAGAACTCTACGAGGATGAGGAAACACCTGCCGACAATCCTCAGCAGACAGACGGAAACAAAACCGGAGAAGAAACAGGGCAGGAATCAGAAGAAGGCGATGGAGCAGAGGAAGAAGGAAAAACAGACGACTAGGGAACTGACAGTTAATTCTATCAGAGCCATGGAAGGAGAGGGGAATGAGCGAAAGTTCATTCTTTCCTTTTCCTCTGAAGAACCATACGAGAGATGGTGGGGAACAGAAATCCTCGACCACTCAGATGGAGCAGTAGACCTTACACGATTAAATGAAATTGGTGTGCTGCTCTTTAACCACGACCGCAACCGTGTCATTGGAAAAGTAAACCGGGCATGGATTGAGGACTTGCGTGGAATGGCAGAGGTTGAATTCGACAGCGATGAAGATGCAGACCTCATCTATCAGAAAGTCAAAAGCGGAACGCTGAAAACAACGTCCGTAGGCTATCAGATAGACTCATGGGAGGAAGTAATGCCAAACAAACAGTCAGCAGATGGCAGGTTCACAGGACCGGCAGACATCGCAAGAAAGTGGACACCTTACGAAATTAGTATCGTGAGCGTGCCTGCGGACCCAACGGTCGGTGTAGGCAGGGAACTGGAGGAGGAAACCGAGCAGGGAACGCAGAGCCGCTCTACAGACTGGTTCGAAAGGCAACTTCAAATAAATAAAAATATCATCAACCAAGGAGGTAACAGACGATGAACAAAAAGCAGCAGAGACAGCAGAAAATGCTCCGTCAGCAGGAAATCGTAAATGCCGCCAAAGAAGCAGGCAGAGATCTTACTGCGGAGGAGCAGACAGAGTTCGACTCCCTTCAGAGAGAAATCGAGAGACTGAACGGAGAGATTGAAGCAGAGGAACAGCAGCAGAGAGGTATGAATCCGCCTGCAAACGCACCTCCGCAGAATCCGGCAAACCCGGAAGCAGACACCCAGAGAGCAATCCAGGAAGAAAGAGCCAGAATCCGCTCCATCACAGAACTCTGCGGAGAGTTCGGAATGGAAGCCAGAAGCTATATCGAGAGCGGTGCGACACTGGACTCCGTAAGAGAAGCAGCACTGGAGCACGTAAGACAGCACGGTGCACCGATTCCGGCAAACGGTAGAGTGAGTATCACAGAAAGTGCCGAGGACAAGTTCAGAGCGGCAGCAGCAGACGCTATCGTGATGAGAAGCGGGATGGAACTCCAGAACCCGGCAGACGGTGCAAGACAGATGATGGGAATGACGCTCCGTGACTTAGCCATTGAGTGTCTGACCAATGAAGGACAGTCCGGACTCAACAGAAGATCCTCTGATGAACTCTACGGTATGTTACAGAGACAGTTCTACAATCCGACAGCAGCGTTCCCTGCTATCCTCGACAATGCCATCAACAAGGCATATGTGGAAGGACACAAGACTGTAGCCGTAACATTCGACCAGTGGACAAAGAAGGGAACTCTTAAGGACTTCAAGACCCACGACAACAACTACTTAGCAGGACCGGTAGGCGAGTTCCTCGAAGTGCCGGAGGGTGGAGAGTTAAAGCATGATGTGTTCGGAGATGAGAAACTCCCGACCAGAAAGCTGAAAACATACGGCCGCCAGTTCACGCTTACAAGACAGGCATTCATCAACGATGATATCGATCTTGTAACCAGAATTCCTGCCAAGTACGCAGCGAGCGCAAGAAAGACCCAGAATAAGCAGTGTTACCAGATCCTCGTAAACAACCCGGCGATTTATGACGGTACTGCATTATTCAGCAGCGCACACTCCAACTTACTGGCAAAGGGTACAGGAATCACGAAGGAAGCCGTGCAGGGAATGATCCTCGCACTCCAGAACCAGACAGACCAGTTCGGAGAAGCAACTATCATCAGACCTGCAATCATTATCGTGCCGAGCGGATATATGTTCGATATGTACACGCTGTTCTACAGCCCGACAATCAGCACATCCGGCAACACACAGGCAGTGAACCCGCTCTACAGATACAAGGACAGCATCACGGTAGTGGAAGATCCTACAATCAACGCACTCTGCGGTGGTTTTGGAAATGTAATGCCTTGGTGGTTACTTGGAGCAAAGGACGACACAGACTTCATCGAGGTTGACTATCTGAACGGACAGGAGATCCCGACAATCAGAAGAATGGAGACTCCGGGCACATTGGGATTCGTATGGGATATCTACCTCGACTGGGGTATCAGCGTCATGGATTACCGTGGAGCAATCAAGAACCCTGGTATCGAAGTAAAGAACCCGATTGAGTTAGCATAACAGAAGGAGGATGCAGCCATGAGCAAAGCAAGTTACTGGCAGAGAGGGGAAACCCTCGATTATAAAAATACTGGATCATCCACCATCGAAGCCAATACAGTCGTAGAACTTACTGGCAGAGTGGGTATCGCAGGAACTGACATCGCACCCGGAGCAGAAGGCGACCTTCATGTGTGCGGTGTTTTTGAGTTCGATAAGACTGGAACGAACGAGATCGCATTCGGACAGCCTGTTTATTTCGACAAGACAGGCATCACAGACGCAGCGAACAACGGAGAGACTAGCGGAAGCAAGGTCGCATACACACCTGCAGGTTTCGCAGCCAAGGCAGCGGCCGCAGGAGACGCAAAGGTACTTGTAAAAATTGGATAAGGAGGTGCAGCCATGGAACTGGTAGCAACATACCCTATCCTTTACAGATCACACCAGTATGAAGTCGGAGACAGCCTCCCGGCAGACGATGAATCAATGGTGCAGGCATGGCTTGACGCAGGAACAGCCGTGTGGAGCGAAGGCAAGCAGGAGAAAGCGAAAGCGACTCCTGCCACCGCCACAGCAGGACTGGCAGGGGAATCCAAGAACGGAGAAACCCCGGAGAATGTAGTCGGCAGAGTGCCAAAGACACCGACCCGAAGTAAAGGGGCGAAAAAGAATGGTTAGAAAATCATTCAAAGAAGTCATGAAGGACGATGTGAATAACACCTTCATGAATGTGGATGAATTCGCAGATATGCACACCGTGGACGGAAAAGAAATCCCGGTTCTCGTAGATGACAATGAAATCATCGAAAGAGAAAAGAAGATGAAATCCAACATGGACGGTGTGTATGTGAAGCAGAAACTAATCTATGTCAAGGCGGATGACTTCGGATCACTGCCTGCCATCGGTCGGCAGATTGTCTTTGATGGAAAGAGGTACATGGTAACCGATTCCACAGACGAGGGCGGAGTATACACAATAACCATGGAGGCTAACAGGACGAAGTAATGGGATTGCAGAGCGGAATGATAGAGTTTGAAGTCGACCAGACTCAACTCCAGAGGATAGAACTGAAACTGAAGGACATGAAAGCGAAAGCACCGCAGGCATTGAAGAATGCCGTGAATGCTACCGCCAGAGATGCCAAAAAGGATCTGGCTGACAAAGCCAAGGAAACCTATGCGGTAAAGAGTCCAAGGTTTAAGAAAGCTATCGCCCAGAAGAACGCAACGGCATCCAATCCGACAGCCACTCTGAAAATTACAGGGGCAGTGAATGAGTTGGCGGACTTCAAGTACAAAGACAATACTTCAACAGATGCGGCCAGAGGTAAGGTACTGAAAGCAAGTGGACTGAAAAGTCTGCAAAAGGGTAACCTCAAGGCTTTTATTACCAAATTCGGAAGTGGTCATGTTTCTGTAGTTCAGAGAAAAGGAACATCAAGGCTGCCACTTAAGAAATTACTCAGTCCGTCCATTCCTACCATGGTAGGAAACGAAGCCAAGGTATATGGCATCGTAAAGCCTAACATAGAAAAGAACCTGCAGAAGAACATCCAGAAGCAGATCGACAAAATACTGGGAGGCAAGTAAATGACGGCGCAGATTTTACAGGAAGAACTTGTAAAGGAAATAGGGGTTATTTTTAGGGATGACCTCTTCAAGGATTCCGCAGGGGAGTACATCAAGATGAATGTCTATGAGCAGAACCTCCCCATCAGACAGGACGAAGATGCACCGGACCCGATTCCGTATGTGATCGTCCGAGTGGAAACAGGGCAAGCCAAGGGCGGTGCAGAACCGCAGGAAGTGTTCGTCACACTGCTGATCGGATATTTTGACGATGACGCAGGAAACAACGGACACAAAGGTGTCCTTGGAATCATCCAGAAGATACAGGAACGGTTCATGAAAGAACCAATGCTCGCAAAGCAATTCTATTTTATGAATGATGAGCAGCACCCATTCGACTGGGCACTGCAGGACGAAGAATCATTCCCTTACTTCTTCGGAGCAGCGAGCATGACATTTGCAACAGCAGCAATAAGGAAGGAGGATAGATTCGCATGAGCGAAGCAAAGACAAAAGCAGTGCAGGCGGAAGCCAAGCAGGAAGCAAAGACGGTAGCCAAGACACAGGAAACGATGGTGTATGCCGGCCCGACAATTCTGGGAGTGGCAACACACAATCAGTTCTTCAACAACGGACTGCCGGACGGATTGAAAACCGCAATGGAGAAAGAACCTGCGATTTACAATCTGGTCGTGCCGATCAGCAATCTGGCGGCCGTGAACGCAGACATCGCATCACAGAGCGGTGCCGCTTATGTATTTTATAAAAAAGCAGCCGAGTATAAGGCTTAAGGAAGGAGAGAAAAGCAATGGCTTACAATCATGGAGTAAGGGTAAAAGAGCAGGCAACGAGCCTGGTCGCACCCGTTACAGGAACAGCCGGACTGCAGGTAATCATCGGAACAGCACCTGTGAACCTCGCAGCCGACCCGTACAAGGCAACCAATGTACCGATGATCGCCTACAGTTTCAGTGAAGCCGTGGAGCAGGTTGGATACAGTGACGATTTCAAGAATTACACGCTCTGCCAGAGCATGGACGCTTGCTTCCGTGTTCTCAATGTCGCACCGATTATCTTAATCAATGTGCTCGACCCGAAGAAACACAAGAAAGCAAACGAGGAACAGACCGTGAATGTGGAGAAAATGCAGGCAACAGTAAAGGTGGCAGGCATCCTCGCAGATACCGTAGAGGTAAAGGCAAACGAAGCCACACTCACAGCCGGAACGGACTACATCACGACATTCGATGATGACGGATACCTTGTGATCACATTAACCGCAGGAGGCAAGGGTGCATCAGCCAAGACCCTCACAGTCAATAGCACAAGCATCGACCCGACTGCCGTAACAGAGAGCGACATCATCGGTGGATACAATGCAAGCACCGGAGCAGAGACTGGTATGGAGTTAATCCGCCACATCTATCCGAAATTCAGCATGACACCGGGTCTGCTCTTAGCACCAGGATGGACGCAGAAGCCGAATGTAGGTATCGCCCTTGCAGCAAAGTGCGAGGAAATCAACGGAGTATTCACTTGCGAATGCATCCTCGATATCGACACCGCAGAAGCAACCAAGTACACAGACTGCAATGACTGGAAGAATAAGAACGGATACACCAACAAGCACGCAGCACTTCTCTGGCCGCAGGTAAAGGTCGGAACGAAGCAGTATGCATATTCCGCTATCTTCGGAGCATTGACAGCGTACACAGACGCAAGCAACGATGATGTGCCGAACCTCTCCCCTTCCAATAAGCTGATCGGAATTACTGGTCTCTGTCTGGAAGATGGAACAGAGGTAACACTGGATCAGCCGCAGGCGAACCTCTTAAACGGACAGGGAATCATTACCGCAATCAATGATTCCGGATGGAAGTCATGGGGCAACAACACAGCGTGCTATCCGGCGAATACAGACCCGAAAGACAGATGGTTCTGCTGCCGTAGATTTTTCTCATGGTGGGGCAACAGCTTCATTCTGACCTACAAGCAGAAGGTCGATGAACCGGGCAACTACCGTCTCATCGAGTCCATCGTAGACAGCGAGAACATCAGAGGAAACTCCTATGTATCACAGGGCAAGTGTGCAGGGGCGAGAATTGAATTCAGCGAGGACGAAAACCCGATAACGGACATCCTCAACGGCAAGATCCAGTTCCACCAGTACCTCGCACCGTATGTACCTGCAGAGGATATCCTCAACATTTTGGAATTTGACCCGGATATGTTATCCGCAGCATTAAACGGAGGTGAACAAGAATGGGCGCATTAGGTATTCCCGGAGTTATTAATAACTTCAACCTTTACAACAACGGAACAGCACTCGTGGGTCTGACAGGGGAAATCTCCCTGCCGGACTTCGAGGGAATGACCGAGACACTGAGCGGTCCCGGTATCCTTGGAGAAATCGAGGAAGTAATCATCGGACAGTTCGGAAGCATGGAACTGGAGATTCCGTTCCGCATCCTCGATGAGGACGCATTCAAACTCATGTCCCCGGCAACTTCGCTGAATCTGACACTCAGAGCCAGTGAGCAGTTCACAGTCAAGAGCACAGGCGGTATTGACTATAAGGGAATGAGAGTAGTTGTACGTGGACGACAGAAGAAACTCACAGGCGGCACCGTGAAGCAGGGCGGAGCGATGGACGCAGCAGTGACAGTGGAGATCACATATATCATGATTGAGTTGGACGGAAAGCAGAGAATCGAACTTGACAAGATCAACAACGTTTACAAGGTCAATGGTGTGGATTTACTGGCAAAAATCAGAAAGCAGTGTTAATCAAGGAGGACGAGCAAGATGGAAAAAGAGACAAAGAAAACAGAGGTAGCAGTAGAGGTATTGGACAAAGACGGAGAAGTGATCGAGAACGAGTATATGGTAGTTTTTAATAAGCCGTACACATTCGAGGGCGAAACCTATGACAAAATCGATCTGAGCGGACTGGACAATCTGACAGCAGCGGACATGATCGCAGCAAATAAGATTCTGGACAGAACCGGATCATTCACATTCCTCCCGGAAATGTCCTTGGAGTATGCGTGCATCATCGCTGCCAAGGCAACCAAACTTCCGGTGGAATTTTTCAAGGGATTACACCCGAAGGAAGCAGTCAAGGTCAAGAACCGTGTGACAGCTTTTTTCTACGGAGCGGAATAAGTCCAACTGACGGTGCAAACCTCCGGAAACTCGCAATACAGTTATCAATGACATTACGGACCGGGATAGATTTCTTTCTATCTCTGTCCGTTTTTGAATTGCGGGAAATAGCCGAGGAGGTGGCAGACATTGGCAAGCAGCAGCAAAGAGCAGGAACTCGCCATTAAAATCGCAGGCAAGGTCGAAAACTCTTTCAAGCAAAGTCTCGGAGTAACCGAGGACGGATTAAACAAAATAGCGAGCGTTGCTAAGAAAGCCGCAGCAGTGGCAGCCGCAGCATTCGCAGCCGTTAAGGTCGGAGACTTCATATCCGGTGCGGTTGATGAGTATGCGGAATTTGAACAGGCAATGGCAAACACCTCTGCTATCGCAGGGGCATCTGCGGACGATTATGCGAAACTGTCTGCTGCGGCCAGAGAAGCAGGTAAAGCGACAACCTTCACGGCTTCGGAGGCGGCCGATGCCTTGGGATATATGGCACTGGCGGGATGGAATGTGGAAGAAAGTACCGCAGCCTTAACACCAGTGCTTAAACTCGCAGAAGCAACGCAGGCAGACCTTGCTACCACCAGTGACCAGGTAACAGATTCTATGAGTGCCATGGGAGTTGGAATAGATGACTTACAGGGATACCTCGATGTTATCGTAACAACCAACAACAAGGCGAATACCACGGCGGCAGACCTTATGGATGCATTCATCGGATGCGGTGGTGCAGCCAGAGCCGCAGGTATGAACTACAAGGAAACCTCCACAGCACTCGGAATCTTGGCGAACAACGGTATCAAGGGCAGTGAAGCAGGTACAGCGTTGAACTCAATGCTTGTACGAATCAGCACCAAGGATGTAGCACAAAAGGCATTCAAGGATTTAGGTGTCGCAGTTTACGACAGTTCCGGGGAAATGAGGAACATGAGGGATATCCTCGTGGACCTAAACGGTGCAATGGCAGGAATGACGCAGGAGCAGAAAAACTCCTATATGTCAGCAATTGCCGGAACGAACTACTACTCACAGTTTGGTTACTTACTGGACGGAGTAAAAGAGGGAGTAAACGGCTCTGCATCAGCATGGGATGAACTCGCCGGAGCAATCGACAATTCAACTGGCGCACTGGATGCAATGGATGCAACAGCGACCGGAACATTGCAAGGCGCACTGGCACGATTCCAGTCGGCAATCAGCGACCTAAAGATAAGCATGGTAGAGGACTTCGGACCGTATGCGATGCAGATCATAGATGCGGTGGCATTGAAAATCCCGGATATTACGGCAGGGTTCAGCGAACTCATTCAGAAACTACCAATCCAAGAATTCATGAACGGAGTCGGTCAGATGGCAGGCGGTGTTCTGGATTTTGTCGGAAAGATAGTGGACGGTCAGAGTTTCTCCGAAGCATTCTCGTCAACACTGTCGGAAGATTTCGGTGTAGAACTGCCCGGAAGCGTACAGACATTCCTTGGAGTGATCCAAAACCTGTGGGATGATTTCCAGTCATTCATTGGATGGATAGGAAGCACCGCCGAAGCAACACTGGGCGGATTAAAAGATACAATCGCAGAGCATGAGCCACAGCTACAGGCAATCATGGATTTGTTATCAGATGTGCAGCAGAAATTCTCGGAAGCCTTCGGGGGCGCAAGTGATGATGCAAGCAGTCTGGTAAGCGGAGGACTTCCGGCACTGGTCGGGGCACTCTTGGGTGTACTGGGCGCAGCGGCAAATGTACTCGACAAATTCGTGGAATGGAAAGGTTTTATACCTACCGTGACCACACTGGCGACAGCCATCGCAGGATTTAAACTTGCGAAAACAGCGATAGAGATCGCAAAGGTTACCAAGGCAATGACACTGCTTCGGGTAGCCAAGATAAAGGATAAAGCGGAAACATTGTATCTGAACGCACTATATGCCAAGGACGCAATCGTGAAAGCAGCATCCACAGCAGCAACATGGGCACAAACAGCAGCCACAACCGCATGGAACGTGGTCTGCACGGCGGCGACAGCGGTAACGACCGCACTGGGTGCAGCGTTTACATTCTTAACCAGTCCGATTGGCTTAGTAATTCTGGCAATCGGAGCAGTAATCGCTATCGGTGTATTACTGTATAAAAACTGGGATACGGTAAAGGAAAAGGCAGGGCAACTCGGAGAGTGGATCTCCGCAAAGTTCTCCGCATTGAAAGATGCGGTCTGCAATGCGGTGGACGGTTTCAAAGATAAATTCCCGGTAGCCTTCGAATTTATCAAGGGTGTATTTGATGGATGGTGGACAACCGTCAAGGGAGTAATTGACGGAGTGAAACAGGTATTCCAGGGAATCATTGACTTCGTAGCCGGGGTATTTACCGGAGACTGGAGCAGGGCACTGGATGGACTGAAAAACATCTTCCTCGGAGCATTTAATGCGCTGAAATCGTTGGCACTCGCTCCTTTGAACGCACTGAAGGGTGTAGTAACCGGAGCATTTAATGCCATAGACACAGCCACAGGCGGAAAGCTGACGGCAATTAAAGAAAAAGCGTCCGAATGTTGGAACAATGTGAAGCAGACGGCAGGTACAGTATTACAGGCAGCCAAGGACACTGTAAGCGAAAAGCTGAACAACATGAAAACCGCATACGAGCAACACGGTGGCGGAATCAAGGGTGTAGCAGCCGCAGCGGTCGAGGGTGTCAAAGGATATTACACAGCCGGATACACATTCATAGACAATCTGACAGGCGGAAAGTTATCAGCCATCAAGGATAAGTTCACATCCAAGATGGGCGAGGTAAAGGCGAGCGTTTCGGAAGCATTCAACAATGTCAAAGACACAGCCGGAAACCTCATGGAAACAGCCAGAGCAAATGTAGGGGCAAAACTCGATGCCATGAAATCTGCGTATGACAGCGCAGGTGGAGGCATTAAGGGAGTGGTTGCAGGAGCAATGGCAGGAGTACAAAGCACCTTCTCCAGTGTGATGAGCGCCGTGGATACATTGACGGGAGGAAAATTATCCTCCATTACAAGTGCATTCACAAACAAACTGAACGCAGCCCAAACAGCCGTCACGAATGTCCTTGGGAATATCAAGCAGGCATTCAGTGACAAACTGGAAGCAGCGAAAAGCGTGGTAACCGGAGCACTGGACAAAATCAAGGGAGCATTTAACTTCAAGTGGTCACTGCCGCACCTCAACCTCCCACACATCAGTGTAAGTGGAGGACAAGCACCATACGGTATCGCAGGAAAAGACTCACTGCCTAAGTTCTCAATCGAATGGTACAAAAATGGTGGTATTATGACGCAGCCTACCGCATTCGGAATCAATCCGGAAAGCGGAAACTTAATGGCAGGCGGAGAAGCAGGACCAGAAGCAATCGTGCCTCTTTCCCAGTTATGGGAGAAAATGACGACCATCCTAAAAGGCATTCTCGCAGAGAGCCAGAACGGTGGCGCAGGCAATGCACTGTCGGCACTGGTGGATAAGGTCGGGGCAGCAATGCAGGGAAGCACGCAGACACCAATATCCGGTCTGCTCGACAGACTGAGTGGCGGTGGAAACGAACCGCAACCTGCGACAGCAAACGGAGCACCAATAAACTACGCACCAGTATATAACTTCAACGGCGCAGCACCTACGAAGGATGATCTGGTGGAAGCAGAGCGTATGTCACAAGCAGAATTCAATGAAATGATGGAGCAGTGGCAGCGTGACAACGACAGAAAGAGGTTCTAAGGAGGCGAGAGAATGGCAGGCACATACGAAACGGTGCAGGGCGACACATGGGATAAGATAGCGTACCAGGTCTACGGAGATGAGAAGTACGCAGGATACCTCATGGAGAACAACCGCCTGTTACTGGAATACCTGGTATTCCCGGGCGGGGTCACTCTCGCCACACCGGAACTGGCAGATGAGGTAGACGAAGATCTGCCAATATGGAGGGATTAAGCATGGACCCAAGGAAAGCAACCGCCTCCGTTTCATATAACGGAAAGCGGATCGATACCAAACTCGCAGAGTACCTCCAGTCATTCAGTTACACAGATGTTGCATCGGGAGAGAGCGACAGCCTCTCCCTCAACATCAATGACAGAGACAGGAAGTGGATCAAGTCATGGTTTCCAAGCAAGGGAGACACTATGGCGGCCACGATTATTATGAAAAACTGGAGCAAAGAGGGAGATACACAGAAATTAAGCTGCGGGTCTTTTGTGATTGATGATTTCAGTTTTTCTGGAACACCAGTCAAGCTGAAACTGGAAGCGTTGGCACTTCCGGCAGACAGCAGCTTCAAGGAAACGCAGAGAACAAAAACATATGAGAAAACAACCTTGGAGAATATCGGACAGGAAGTCGCAAAGCGGGCGGGCATCAAACTGTACTATGAAGCACCAAGGATACCAATAGAAAAGGTGGAGCAGAGCGAGAAGGATGACTGCTCATTCTACAACGAGTTGGTAAAACTCTACGGCTTCGCCATGAAGATATATAAAAACAAAATCGTGGTGTTTAACGAAGCCACCTATGAGAAAAAGAAATCAGTGGCAACGCTGACGGAACAGAACATAGAACCGAACTGGTCATGGAACACAAAATTGTGCAGAACCTACACCGGGGCGAAATATGAGTACACCAACAATGATAAGAACCAGACGATAAAGGTCGAGGTCGGTGGCGGAAACAGGATACTGAAGGTCACGGATGCAGCGAGCAACGCATCGGAAGCAGAGCGCATTACACTGGCAAAAATCAATGAAGCCAACAAGGGCGACACAACCATGTCGGTAACAATGACCAGAGCCAACAGGAAGATCATAGCGACCTCCTGCGTGACCATAAAAGGCTTCGGAAAATTGGACGGCAAGTACTATGTGGAAAAGGTCACATGGGATATCGGAAGCGGATGTAAGCAGAAACTCGACCTTCGGAGAGTGGCGGATCGCTTCACGGATGCCAAATCATCTACCAAGGCTGTGGCAAAGAAGTCAAAGACGGAGACAAAGTCCTCCACAGCGACTACCACGGCAACGAAGTCCACAGGAACGCAGACACCGGTAAAGGGCGGAAAGTACACACTGACCACTACGAAAAAGGGTTACTACACCGCAGCCGAAGCACTGGCAGGCAAGGTAACTGGAGGACACCCGACAGGTACAAGACGACCTGGAACATATACGATATTCAACATTTCACAGGGTATGCTGAATCTAACGACCAAGGCAGGAGTGCCGGGGTCATGGATAAACCCAAACTAAGGAGGTGGAGAGCATGGCAGCAGCGACAATCAGACTGGGGAAGATATCCTCAATCAATTACACAGCAGGGAAAGCCAGAGTGGTGTATGAGGACAGAGACGACTCCGTGACAAGCGAGCTTCCATTCCTCGCCCTGCAGTACAACATACCAAAGGTAGACGACCTCGTGGTCGTGGCTTGCTTTTCCAACGGCACGGTGTCCGGGGTCATACTCGGACCGGTGTATAATTCAGCGAACACACCACATGAGGGTGGCGCAGGCATCTTCCGGCAGGAGATGAGCAACAATGTGAATGAAGCAGTCATGTCCTATTCAGAAAAGAAGCAGACAATAATCCTGCGTGCCCCAAAGATAGAATTCGAAGGGTACGGATACGAGGACAAGCCGTATGTGACACTGGAACAGATAAACGATGCGTTCTCGGACATTGATGATAACAAGACCGGGATATCCAACCTGCAGGATGACACAGCCAAGACAAAAGGAAAGCCGTCCCTGCAGGCACAGTTGGACGCATTGGAAAAAAGAGTAAAGGCACTGGGAGGTTGATGGGATGGGAAGAATAGGAAACTTTGGAAAACTGATCGTCTTTGAAACGAGCGACAGCAGAATCCTCAACTTCACAGACTACCAGAGAACCATATCAGCAAACTGGGCGAAGCATGAGCGCATCGGGAAAAAGCCGCAGTCAGAATTCCTCAACCCAGAACTGATGACCGTACAATTCAAGGTCGTACTGAACGCACAGCATGGAGTGAAGCCATGGAAAACATTCCACGAAATCACAAAAGCAGTGCAACAGGGAAGAGTGGAGAAACTGGTCATCGGAAACCATGCCGTAGGGTCGAACAGGTGGAAGATCACACAGGCTACCCAGTCAAACCTTATTGTTATGGGTACTGGGGAAATCCAGAAGATGGATGTCAATCTTTCATTGGAAGAATATCTGTAGGGAGGGCAGCGGAATGACAATAGACTTAAAACACATAACCGTAGCCTTTGACTACGCAAGCGGGGACATCGCAGATATTAAAAGATGTCTGGAATGCTTATACCAGACGGCAGAGGGAACGTGCCCACTTGACCGGGAATTCGGTCTGAACACGGACTTCGTAGGGATGCCGATGGATGTGGCAAAGAGCCAGTTCGCAGTGGAGATCATCGACAAGACGGACCGGTACGAGCCAAGGGCAACAGTAAAAGATATCAACTTCTCATTCAATGAGGATGGGCAGTTGCAGGCGGAGGTGGTAATAACAAATGTCTGACACAATCCAAAGCGTAAAAGACCTCCCAGAGGTGTCGTTCATTGACAATGACACACTGGAAGCAATGAAAACAAGAATGGTGGCAAACTTTGAGAGCGAATGGAAGCGCATCACAGGACAGGAGATAACGCTCTCTCCTTCAGATCCGAACCGCATCATGCTATATGCCATCGCACTGGAATTATACCAGGACGAACAGTACATAGACAGAGCCGGAAAGCAGGACTTAATCAAATACTCCTACGGCGAATTCCTCGACAACCTCGGAGCAGGCAGGGGAGTAACCAGAAAGCAGCCGTCCCCTGCGGAAACAACACTGAGGTTCACTCTTTCAGAGAAGCGGCCTGCAGCCGTAGGCATACCGGAAGGAACAAAGGTCACGGACGGCAACCTCAACTACTTCGCCACAGTAGGATACGAGGAAATCCCCGCAGGGGAAACCTATGTAGATGTGAGGGCACTCTGCACCGAGAACGGAGTGGACGGAAACGAACTGCTGCCGGGGCAGGTCAATGTACTGGTTGATTTGATACCGTATGTGGAGAGCGTAAGCAACACGACCAAGACAAGCGGTGGAGCAGACCTCGAATCAGACGAGAGCCTTGCAGAGAGGATATTCCTCGCACCAAGCGGATACAGTGTCGCAGGACCGGACGATGCATACAAATACTGGACAAAGACCTACAGCCAGACCATCGGAGATGTAAAGGTAACCAGTCCGAACCCGGTAGAGGTAGAAATTCGTTTCATTATGACGAACGGAGAACTCCCGACAAAGACTGTCATAGACGGAGTGGCAGCATACCTGCAGGATGAAAACATCCGCCCGCTTACCGACAAGGTAACCGTGCTCGCACCGGAGACGGTCAAATTCAACATTGCATTCACATACTATGTAAATTTGAGTGACCAGTCCAAGGCAGGAACTATACAGGCGGAGGTGGCACAGGCGGTGGCTGACTACATCGAATGGCAGACCAGAACCATCGGCAGAGATATCAACCCTTCAGAACTCATGAAACGGATCGTGGCAGCCGGAGCAAAGAGGGCGGAGATAACCTCTCCGGTATTTACGACCGTGCCGGATACCAGTGTCGCAAGGATAGGAACGCAGACCGTGACATACGGAGGTGTTGAGAATGATTAGTTTATATGACGGACAGATCACAGACCTCCTGCCATGGAAGATAGCACAGAGCACTGAGGTGCGCTGCATATCCTACGCAGTGCAGCAGGAACACCAGAGGATGCTCCGGCTGGCAGCGCATACCAGAACTATGACAGTCATTGATGAACTGCCGGAGCGGATACTGGATGTACTGGCGGTGGAATTAAGGACACCATACTACCAGGAGAGCATGAATCTGGAAACCAAACGCAACATCATAAAGAGGACGCTCCTGTGGCACACCAAGGCAGGAACTCCGAGTGCGGTATCAGAACTGATAGAGATTGTATTCGGGGAAGGCAGGACAGAGGAATGGTTCGATTACACCGAGGGTCCATACACCCCCGGAACATTCGACATCATAACCAATGCCAGAATGACAGAGGAAATGGCAAATTACTTCCTCTCCATCATTCAGAGAGTAAAGAACACCCGCTCCCATATCCGCAGGATACTGGTGGAGCGAGAAATGGAGATGCATGAGACAGTGGCATCCGGGGTGGTCAGCAGTCCGAAAGAACAGGTGCTGAACCACCACCAGACCACAAACGATTACACCATGCAGGAGACGGCTGCATCAGCCGTAACCTCCGCACCGTCCAGAACGGTAACAAACCACCCGGAAGGACGCACCGGAGATATCGGCATGGAAGGGAACGCTGCAGCAGGTGCAGTAAGTTCCCCGCATGAGACTATCGGGAATAATGTCAACCCACGCACAGGCACGCTGTCGGGCGGTGTGAGCGGTTTTGCAGCGATAGTGGTAAGAAACACCAAGACCACAATTCTAAACGGAGCACAGCGAACACAGGCAAGCGTACACGGCACTGTGCCGAGGGTGGCAGTGGGAATGGCATCACATTCCAAAATAACAACATAAAGGAGGAACAACGATGGCAGGAGTATTCAAAGAAGCAGTGCTGACAGCCAAAGGAATCGCCCTACTCGCCAAGGCACAGGCAGGAAGATGCACAATCAAACTGACCAAGGCCGCAACCGGAGACGGATCATATTCAGATGGCGAAGCACTCACAAACAGAACTGCTCTCAAATCCAAGAAGCAGGAGTTCGCACTGATTACAGTGACGACCCAGAACCAGTCCAATGTATATGTGAAATTTATCATCACAAACAAGCAGGACACCGGAAACCTTAAGAATGGCTACTACGTGAAAGAGGTCGGCATTTATGCACAGGACCCGGACGAGGGGGAAATCCTCTACGCACTGGCAGTCGGAGTCGCAAACCAGTGGGATTATATGCCCGCTTACAACGACCTCCTCCCGTCCACGATTACCATGGACTTCTTAACCGAGGTCGCCAACGCAACAGATGTAACTATCGTAACACCAAACAGTATGTACCTTTACGACCAGACCACTGGGGATAAGTATGTGCTTGGTGTGGATAAAGGACTTTTATACTACGAGGAGGTAGAGGAATAATGGGAAAGACATACATCGCAGACAAGGAAACCCTCGACAAGTGCTATGCGATTTTATCCGCAGACGGAATCTATGGCTTTATTGAGCACATGGATGTTTTAAGTCCGACAGCACGAATCGAATACATCGGACAGAACAAAGACTTCACTCCGATTTCACTCAACAAGGACACCGGAACAATGACACTCAACAGTTGGGCAGACTTCCCGATCATCGTGGCAAATAAGCCGTGGATGGTAAGGGCAGACGGAACACCGGACTACAGACTGGATGAGAACGACTACACCAAGAAAGAGGACGGCACTGCTTCGGATGTTTCCAACACAAGCTACAACGGCGGAGCGTTCTCGTGGCTTGCCAAGATTTACAAGCAGGAGTATATGCTCGGCAATGACCGTGTCGTTAAATTCTCCATGAGGGAAAGAGACGGATTCGAGCCTGTCGGATTTAAAGACCCGAGCAACAATGTACTGGAGGGTGTATGGATTCCGATGTTTTACGGTTCAATCCTCGGAGCAGATACCTCCACACCAAAGATGGTGTCTCTGGCAGGATTGCAGCCTTGCTACAATAACACCACGGACAAAGAGCATACCGCAATCGCAAACTTCTCAAGCCGTGCAGCATTCCTCGGTGGCGGAATTGTTCAGACAATCACTGACCTTCTGATCATGTTCGCAAAGAGCACGAACTCACAGGAAGCATACGGCTATGGAAATTCAAGCGGATACGATGCGAGCCTTGCGCCGACCAACGGAGTGAAGCAGAATGCAGTCGTAGGTGGCGGACAGTTCTACGGAACCAAGGATGCGAAGTCACTCAACAAGATCTTCCACTCCATCGTCCTTGGAACATATCAGCAGTGGATGCGTGACCCGTACACATTGCTCGTGAACGGCAGATACAAGGTCAGCAAGAACTACACCTACGATGTGACCGGAGCGAAGTACCAGGATACAGGCATCAGCCTTCCGAAGATGTTCGAGAGTGATGGAAGCACACAGAAATACGGTATTTTCTATCCGCACAAGTATCAGACCGTTCCCGGCTTCGGAGCAGTTCCGGTTCATCCGTGCAAGGGAAGCACATCCACTGGCGGCTGTGACGGATTATGGCAGAATGTCGAGATTGTGGCGGTCGCCCGTCGGTTCGGTGCTTGCAACAGCGGTACGACTGCTGGTTTGCGCTACTTGACTGTGGACAACCCTGCCGGGAATGCCTACTGGTTCTTCGGGGCCGCCGTCCTTCTTTTACCACCTGTCGGGGTCGCAGCGTAAGCAAGACACCGTGATAGGGGGTCTGGGGGTCTGCGTTAGCAGAATTCCCCCAGTGGAACAAAATCGGATTTTAATAGCGTAAGGAAGAATAACAGGGGCGCAGGACTGCGTCACCTCGGGCGGTCGCCCTTCGGTTCGGTAATTGCAACAACGGTACGAATGATGGTTTGCGCTACTTGAATGTGAACAACACTGCCGGGAATGCCAACTGGAACATCGGGGCCGCCTTATTCTATCTTAAACGGAATAACAACCCAAAGCAGTCCTGCTTCCTACACCGCTGACCTTTGAAACAAGGTTTACTCACCATTACTGGGAAGATGAGTGGAAATGAGTCCGACACAGGACGCACGGTAAAGCGGTCGCACCTGCCGTGCGTAGGAGATAGAAGAAAAAATATCTTATAGGAGTACTCAGCAGAATGCGAAAAACACACACAGAAATCCATCTGCGTAATGAACCGAAACACGGTCACAAAGAGTACAAATATCTGTATCAACAAATGCTGAAGGATGATGTCATTCGGAAAGCATATAAGAAATTACGCAAAGGAAAAACCAAGAGAAAAGAGATCCAGTACATAGACGCACACCTCGATGATGAGGTGCAGAAAATGTACGACATGATCCTAAACACAAAGCCGGAGGGAGTGGACGTCCCACACCCGGAACTGGCATACAAGCCAAAGAAAAGAACCCCGAAGATCATCTTCGAACATGGGAAAAGACGAAAAATTTATATGCCGGAAATTCATGAACAATGGCTGCACCACATCATCGTTCTGGTATTAGAGCCAATCATCACAGCCACAGCCTATCCATACTCCTGCGGTTCGTTCCCAAAGCGTGGAGCACACTACGGAAAGAGACAGATAGAGCGGTGGCTTTTGCATGACCCGAAGGGAACACGGTGCTTCGCAAAGATGGATATCCGGCACTTTTATGATAGTATCCGGCTGAAAATTCTGATGAAGGAACTGGCAATCCGAATCAAGGATGACTGGTTTTTATACATCATCGGATTATGCCTACAGGGATTTAATAAAGGAATCCCTCTCGGATTTTACATCAGCCAGTGGTTGGCAAATTACCTCTTAGAACCACTCGACCGACTGATCACAGAGGTGCTCGGTCTGCCAAAGCTACAAAGGTACATGGACGATATCGTCATATTCGCAAGCAGCAAGAAAGTCCTCCAGAGAGCCATCGTGGAGATAAGGAAGATGCTCGGTCAGCGTTTCAGATTAAAGCTGAAGCACAACTACCAGGTATGCAAATTCTACTACGAGAAGGGCAAGCGGAAGATAGGTAGGGCACTGGATTTCATGGGTTTTATATTTTACAGAACCAAGACGCTGATCAGAAAGAACATCATGCTATCCGCAACACGGTTGGCAAAGAAGATGGAGAGGTCAAAGGAAGCGAACCGTGGATACTTTCACAGACACATCGAAGCCATGCTGTCGTACATGGGATGGTTTACCTGCACGGACACATATGACTGTTACCAGAGCAGGATAAAACCTTATATCCATGTGGGCCGGCTTAAGAAAATAATATCAAAAATCAAAAGGAGGCAGAACCATGAAGGAATGGACCAAGGAAAGATGCTCCGAGGAGCCGCAGGAGCTGCAGCTTGTGGCTGACGGCATCTACATCCAGAGAAAGAACATCAAGAAAGTGCAGCACGAAGCAACCGAGGGCATGGAAGCCTACACCGACTGGGAGTGCGATAGCAGGGAAATCACTGTATCGGAATACCAGATGTTGGAATCCATTAAGCAGATCAATACCGACAAGGCGATTGATGATTACACCGCACAGCTTATCGAGGAGGGATTGTTATAATGAGAGTATTAATCGACAGTCTGAAAAGACTTTATGCCGCAGGCAGGCTGACAAAGGAACAGATCGCGGTCAGAGTGGAGAAGGGAACTATTGATGAAGCAGAGTACGAGGAAATCACAGGCGAGAAGTACAAGGCAGAAACCAAGGCAAAATAACTTCCAATGTACCCACGCACATGGGAGCAGGTACTGCCATAAGCACATGAAAGAATGTGACCTCGACTGCAAGGAAAGCGGCACCTGTGCCCACTGCACAAATTACCACATACCGATGACGCAGTACCCATGCAAGTGGTGTGAGAAATTAAATCAGAATTAAGGACCGTCTGGACAAGGCGGTCTTTTTAGAGAGGAGGTGCAGCGCATGGATGTGACAGCAATCATCGTGGCAGCGAGTATCCCATCGGCACTGACTGGCTTCTTTTTCTGGCTCATCGAGCAGAGCATACAGAAGCGTGCCGACAAGGAAAAAGCAGAGCGGGAAGAACGACAGAAGGAAGTAGATGCCAGAGAGCAGATCCGAGAGAAGAATGAACTCTGCATCATCAACTGCGTCAATGCTTCCCTGGCACTCGGAGAAGCGACAGCCAGAGCGGTGCAGAGAATCCCAGGCGCACACTGCAATGGGGATATGCACGCAGCACTCGACTACGCTCAGAAGGTCAAACATGAACAGAAGGACTTTCTGAACGAACAGGCACTAAAACAAATTGTATAACAGGAGGACAAAGCAATGAAGAAAATCGACTGGGTAAGAAAACTCACAAGCAGAAAACTGTGGACGGCAGTGGCATCATTCGTCTCAATGATGATCCTCGCCACAGGCGGAACAGACAACACGGCAACGCAGGTAACTGCACTCATCATGGCAGGAGCGTCCGTGGTGGCTTACATCATCGGGGAAGGCTTGACCGACTCCGCCAACATCGGTGCTTCGGATGATGCCGAGGAACAGTAACAGGAAACATACGCAGCAGGGCGGCCAGTAGGCTGCCCTATTTTATTACAGAAAGTGAGGAAACAGATATGACAATCAAAGGTATGGACATTTCATATTGGCAGGGCAATGTAGACTTTGCCAGAGTAGCAGCAGACGGCATCAAGTTCGCAATCCTTCGTGAAGGATACGCACAGACGGTAGACGCAAAGTTCCGCCAGTATGTGGAAGGCTGCAGAAAGAACGGCATCGAAATCAAGGGAGTATATCATTTCAGTTATGCGATCAACGCAGAGCAGGCAGCGCAGGAGGCGGCATTCTGCATCAAGCAGATGGAGCAGGCAGGTCTCGGAAAAGATGTGATTGTATTCTACGATTTTGAGTACGACACTGTAAAGAAAGCCAAGGCAAAGGGAGTAACCCTCGGAAAGAATGAGTGCATCGCATTTACAAAGGCATTCTGCGAGTATGTGGAAAGCCATGGATACAAGGCAGGTGTTTATTCCAACATCGACTACCACAGAAATATGTATTCGGACGAAGTGCTCTCCAAGTATGTGTACTGGCTCGCAGATTACACAGGATCTCCGGACTATGACTGCGCATTCCACCAGTACACCAGTTCCGGAACAGTAAGCGGCATCGATGGCAAGGTAGATATGGATTACTACTACGGAGAGGAAATCAAAGAGAACCAGGGCGAGAAGAAATCCGTCACTGAGGTGGCAAAGGAAGTGCTCGCAGGAGACTGGGGAAACGGAGATGACCGCAAGAATAGACTGGCTGCTGCCGGATATGACTACGCAACGGTGCAGGCAGAAGTGAACCGCCTTGCAGGAGCAACCTCCGCACCGAAAAAGAGCGTGGCAGAAATCGCCAAGGAAGTCATTGCAGGACAGTGGGGAAATGGCGATGACAGAAAGAACCGCATCAAGGCAGCAGGATATGACTACGATACAGTCCAGAAAGAGGTCAATGCACAGCTTGGAGTAAAACCGCAGAAAAGCGTTACTGAGGTAGCCAAGGAAGTGATCGCAGGTAAGTGGGGCAACGGCGAAACCAGAAAGCAGAAGCTGAAGGCAGCCGGATACGACTACGCAGCCGTGCAGAAGAAGGTCAATGAACTTCTGTAATTGGCGATTGACTTATAAAAAGAGTGGAGGTATGATGTGCCGCAGAGGGGGTTCTAAAGGGGGGTAAGCACCCGGACGATGTGACCGACATAAATGTCGGGAACACCGCAACGCAGAACCCAGAGCGTGGCGCACCGTGACAGCCAGAATAAGACGAAAAGCAACCCAGTGGAACAAACACCCACTGGGTCTTTTTTATTGCCTAAATGGGGCAGATTTGAAAGCCAAAGAAAAAGCAGGGGCAATGATTACCCCTGCGGAAAGATAAAGATTTTATAGACCTGCTCCGGGGTAAGAGAATATCTCCGGGCAATGAGACGGATATACTTCAGAGCAAACTCGCCACGACCATTCCAGATGGTGGAGAAGTTCGGAACGGACATACCAATGGCCGCAGCCAAGTCCTTGTTTTTATCTCCGTGAGCACGCATGATCGGCTCAAGCAGTTCTTTATTCATGAGACAACACCTCCCTGCAGGAGAACCTGCTGACATTGTCAGAGCAGGAATCCGAAATCACAAGGCGAACCAGAACATCGCCAAACTTGTCAGTAATATCGAGCACACGAACACCAGTCCCTATGCCGACCTTGCCGGAATCAGAGAACCGACATCTATCATCAACCGCCCACTCGTCCACGGTAACACCGAGGTCGGTGCGGCACTTATCAATATAAATCATTTTATCAGATCCTTTCAGATTTTATCGCCGGAGTTTTACCGCCGGAAATTTATCGCCGTTTTTCAAAAAGGAACAATAAGCCATGTCGCCCATCGGTCTCGCCCGACTGGAGAGAGCGTCCAGTGTTACGGTACACCAGATAAGACCTCGTGCTCGGCTACACATCACCTAACCCTTTCTCTGCAACGCAGGAAACAAAATCAACGAGTTGCGATAGGCAATCGGTAAAAACCAATAACTCCTCCTACCTTTAAGGCTTTCACATTAAAAACCAGGCAAACTTGTCAGACATCACTCAGACATGGCATTGTCCTTTGCTCCCCTCACGCTTCCGCCTTCTGGACTTGGGACCAGACATCGGTGGGTTAGAGCCGGAGCAGATGCACTGCCCCGGACGGACCGGCTACATTCTGGAAAGCAGGAGAAGCAGACCAGAAACCACGATAAGCAACTCCGCTATCCGAAAAGCCAGAACCGAAACTGAAACACATAACCGTTTCATTGACAAGACCTCCAATCGTGTGGTATATTTTGAGAAGCAAGGGAGAGAGGTGGACCCCTCCCCCAAGCCATCATCATAAGATGATGAATCGGATAACCGCTACGAGCGTTCCGATTTCCAATGCAAGCTGAGTAAGGGCTCGAACAACTTTACTCAGCTTATTTATTTTAGAAACCAAATCATCCAAATTCATCGGATGCACCTCCTTTCCTTTAGGTTGTCTGTATATTACCTTGGGTTGCGGAGGTATTCAAGTCTTTTATAACCCATAAATTCAACAAAAATATAACCATAAAAGCACCACTTCTTTGTTGGTATCTTATCCTTATTTATAAGTGTTTTGTTATTGAAATTTATAACTTTAACACCGATAATAGTAGAAAGAGACAAGGAGGTGCTGCCATGCGCAGATTTAAACAGTTATCCAGAGCCGACAGGCTGAAATTAGAAGCACTGCTGAAAGCAGGACACGGCAAACAGGAAATCGCTGACCAGATAGGAGTCCATGTCAGCACCATATACCGTGAGATAAAGAGAGGAACATACACACATACCAATTCAGATCTGACAGAGGAAGAACGGTACTCCCCAGACATCGCAGAGGATAGGTATCAACAGAACCTGCGAGATAAGGGTCCAGACCTTAAGATAGGCAAAGACCACAGACTGGCAGAGTACATAGAAACAAAGATAGCAGAGGACGGATACTCGCCCGGAGCAGTCCTCGGAGAAATTAAAGCCAAGGGGTTGGAGTTTGAAACAGAGATTAGCAAGCCGACCCTTTACAGTTACATCGACAAGGGGATATTCCTCACAATCACAAATAAGGAACTCCCAGTAAAAGGCAGACGGAAAAAGAAGAATAAGAAAGTCCGCAGGCAGGCGAGAGCCAACGCAGGTACAAGCATAGAGAAGCGGCCAGAGGACATCGACACCAGAGAGGAATTCGGACACTGGGAGATGGACACAGTGGTAGGCAAGAGAGGGGAAAGTAAACACAGCCTTCTGGTACTGACAGAGAGAAAGACCAGGAACGAACTCATATACCTTTTATATGAGCACACGACTGAGCAGGTCTGCAAGCGACTGGATCAGTTAGAAGCGGAATGGGGAGAGCGATTCGGGCAGGTGTTCAAGACCATAACCGTGGACAATGGCTCGGAGTTCGCTGACTGGGAGGGAATGCAGCAGTCGGCAGCAGATGAGTCCGAAAAGAGAGTGACCGTGTTCTACTGCCACCCATACTGCTCCTTTGAGCGTGGCAGCAACGAAAACCAGAACCGACTGGTGCGCAGGAAGATACCAAAGGGAGAGAACTTCGATGACCGGACAGAGGACGATATCCAGAGGGTAGAGGACTGGATCAACGACTACCCAAGGGAGATGTTCGGATGGAAAACCTCCGGCGAACTGTTTCAGAAAGAACTGGCGAGACTGGCATAAAAAGAGTAGAATAAGCAGAGAGCAAAACGAAAAGAGGGGCAGTCTGTGCAAATTTGCCAACAAAACGCAAACATAGTTGTGCAAAATGATGAAATGATGTTTCGCAAGTAAAGTTTTGCATTTATTGCTTGACTTTTCAATTATGATTGGAAACTAAGGTTATGCTTTACGAATCAGAGAAAAAATGTTACAATTCTGTTAAATACAGGAAAAAACAATTAGAAGATTTCAGGAAGGAAATAACAGTATGAATACAACATTGGTTATTATGGCGGCAGGCATTGGCTCCAGATTCGGCGGTGGTGTGAAACAGCTGACTCCGGTTGGACCGAATGGCGAGATTATTATTGATTATTCCATTCATGATGCACTGGAAGCAGGATTTAATAAAATCGTGTTTATCATCCGTAAAGATATCGAGAAAGATTTCAGAGAAGTGATCGGAGACCGTATCGAGAAAATCTGTGATGTGGAATATGTATTCCAGTCTCTGGATGATCTCCCGGAAGGATTTGAGAAACCGGCAGACCGCACAAAACCGTGGGGAACCGGTCAGGCAGTAAGATGCTGCAAAGGTGTGGTAAACGAGCCGTTTGCAGTGATCAATGCAGATGACTATTATGGAAAAGAAGCATTTGTAAAAGTGCATGATTATCTGGTAAACTGCGGCAATACCAAATATCAGTATTGCATGGCAGGATTTATTCTGGACAACACGCTCAGCGATAACGGAACCGTTACCCGTGGTGTATGTCAGGTCGATGATGAGGAGATGCTTCAGAAGATCGTTGAGACCAGCGGCATTGCCCGTGATACAGACGGTATTGTAAAAGATGAAAATGGCAGCGAGATTCCGGAAGGAACGCATGTATCTATGAATATGTGGGGCGTGACACCGGAGTTTCTTGATGTACTTGACAAAGGATTCGCAGAGTTTCTGGCAAATGTGGAGCCGGGCAACATCAAAGCAGAGTATCTGCTTCCGACCATCATCGGTGATATGCTTGCAAATGGTGAAGTAACGGTCAAAGTTCTGGAGACACAGGACAAGTGGTTTGGTGTAACCTATCAGGAAGACCGACAGACGGTAGTAGATGCATTTGCACAGCTGATCGCAGACGGCGTATATAAGACACCGCTGTTTTAAGGAATCCGTCAGACAGAAAAAAGAGAACTTCTGATCTCAGAAAATTGAGAGCGGAGGTTCTTTTTCTATTAAAAAAATATTAAGAATTTTGTGTCAGAATGATTGATGTCGATGCAATGGATGTGCTATGATAAGAACAGTATAAAATTGCATAGGGAGCATATTACAACTGCGGAATGATAGAAATACAATCTAGGAAGTCCGGTCAGAATCCGGCACGGTTTATCTCCGCTGTAATAAGGACGAAAGTTGTCGATACCACTGGGAAACTGGGAAGGGACAATGAGTAGGTTGGAACTTTAAGTCAGAATACAGGCAGTTGCAGCTCAGTAGATAAATGTCCGAAAGCATATCGGGGGTTTATTTTTGTTCCTCAAAAAGCAGATACAATCCGCAGGAAAGCGGTTTATATAGATAGTAAACAACAAATACTCGGAATCTTTAGAACTACAATGGGGGAGAAGGTTTTGGGGAGCCTACAGGAAAAAGGAGAAGAAAATGAAAAAACACAGCAAAAAAATTGTGTCGCTGATGCTTGCTTTGCTGATGGTGTTCAGTCTGTTACCGATGTCATCCATATCAGCACTGGCAGCAGGCAGCAACAGTCCTGTCGCAGTACAGGCGGATGATACAGTGACAGCAGCACCGGCACCGGTCTTTTATTCAGTCCTGACAGATCTCAGTCGTCAGTCGGCTACTTATTATGCCGATGACTCGGACAAAGTAGGTCAGCTGCGCGTACAGTTGAAGTACAATCCATCTGATTACAACAAGAATACATTGGCGATTTTATGGCAGGTGTCCGATGACGGAAGTACATTTACCGATGCTGAAGGCGCAGGAACTACAATGAGTGCCCCACTGGTCAGCACTTATGTACCGAAGGTCACGGTTGGTCAGACAAAGTATTATCGGGCTATTATAACAAACAAAGGTTTGCAGGAAAATATGACGCCAACAGTAGTTACTACTGCAATTGCCAAAATTTGTTATAAAACAGGAACACGTCCGCGCGTGGAGATTGACAAGGCAATGCTTCGTCAGTCGGATGGTACTTTAGTATCGGATGATTCATTAAGTAAAGTGACATTATGGGGTGTAAATGGTACTCTGCCGAAACGGATTACCAATATCGGATCATTTAGCGGCAACCTTGCGCAGATGCGGGATACGAACTGGGATACGGATACCTACCTGTTTCGTGGCTGGCAGATAGGTGACCGGTTTTTTGATGGAACCTGCCCGGAAACGGCTGCTGTTGCGGCTGGACCGAACGAAGTAAGTGCACTGAAAGGTTTTCTGACCGTGGCAGATTCTGACTGGCATTTTAAAATGTATCAGTCTCCATATCAGAATCGAAATACCTATTATCTGAATTATGAAGGTACGACATCACAGGATGGGGCATTGAAAGTATGCCATATTACACCTGTTTTTGAAAAAATGCCAGCGGTGGTTTACCAACTCAGTCTGGTTCAGACGACTGGTGGAACAGTCAGCCAGGTACGTGACGGAGGAGAGACACATACGCTGATCGCAGATGCAGCATCCCTGTATAAGTTTGTGCGCTGGGAGCAGTCCGGTGATGGCGGCGAGACATGGATACCGGTTGATGGTGATTCCAGGCTCCAGGTAACGCTTGATAAGGATATGACATATCGTGCGATTTTTGAAAGTCCTTACAAGATTGAAAACATGCAGGTGGCTGAATATGCATTACCATCTTCCGGGAACAACTGGTATGTGAATTTGGCAATAAATCTGGCAGATTCACTGCCAAGCAATATGAAAGTAACGTTCCATATCTATGATGGCGAATCAGTAAGCGAAGAACATTTGCTTGGTGAATATAAAACAAGTTTTGCTCTGGTGAAGAAAGAGCAGACTCTTAAAGCAAAAGCACAGAAACGTCCGTCCGGTGATACGGATAAAATACTGGTGGTAGCAGAGACAGAAACGGGTGATACGGCACAGGCTGAATATCAGTTGAAAGGAACATTGGATGCAACAGCATCGAATGTTTCTGTAGATACCATTGAGAGTGCATTTCTGGAAAAAGAACCTGCAGAGGTTCAGACATCTGTGAGTGGAAATCCGGAAGTGAAGAGTGTATTCTGGTCCAGTGCAAATGTGAGTGTTATTCCGACACTGGGAACGGACATGAATACCTGTGCGATCAATGAAAGTACAGGTTTGATTACTTACAATGTGTTTAGTTCAAACAGACCAATTACTTTTACAGCAAAAGCCGGAGACGGAAGAATTGCGGATGTCGAAATTACTTTTAAAGGCGGAATGGCTTCTAAAATCAGCGAGAAAGTCGTAAAAGTACTGGAAGGCGAAAGCAAAGAATATCAGGCAGTCAATACATCTCCGATTCTGAGTGTCAGCAGACAGAAAGTAAGCGTAAAATCATCCGATGAGAGTATTTTTACCGCTGAGATCCTTACCCGCGCCGGCAGTCAGTTCCAACCGAAGGATATCGTGGATAAGATCAAGATCAACGGTGTGAGCAAAGGTAAGGCAACTCTGACAATCGATACCAATGGTAAAACAGTAGAGTATCCGGTTGTGATCCAAAATACGACAGACGCAGTAAAAGAAGTAACGTTATCCGATACAGAAACAAATCTGATTCAGGGAGACAGCAAGACGCTGCAGGCAGATGTGACACCGGAAACTGCTATGACGACATTGAACTGGAGCAGTTCCGCACCGGATATTGTCAGTGTGAAAGATGGCAGGATCACAGGTCTGAAAGCGGGCAATGCAGTGATTACCGTTACTGCAACAGATGCACTGGGTAACCGTGTGGAAGCTTCCTGCGACGTAACCGTCACAGAGCAGCCATACAATGTGGAAGTCTATGTACCAAAGGGAATCCTGGCAGCAAACGGACTGAAATTTGCTCCATCCGCAGGTCTCGATAAAGCAGGACATGACATCTTTGATACGGAACAGGTGATCGCAGACGTCAGTGCAGATACAGAACTTTACAATGCATACGACGTTTATACCATGACACTGTATCCGGGCACGTATTCCTACCGTGCAGTCAGCGCAGAGGGCAGAAGCCTGGGCGGCGGAGCATTCACCTTTCCGGACAGTCAGACAAGCACTGTGGATGGACGCACCGTTCGTGTATTTCTGCGTCAGACCGAAGTATCCCTGACCAATGAATTTGACGGACAGAAAGCAGAAGCAACAGATTTTTCCGTACAGCTGAAAAATGATGTGAGTACTGCAACCATGGGTGATTCCTATGTGAATGCAGATGGATATACCGTATATCCGACGTTGCTGAGTGCAAATGATAACCTTTCCTATTATCTGGCAGTGACGCCGTCAGATGCGTATGTAAAAGCGCATAACGTGATGGCATCCAGAACACAGGGGGTAGCAGTCACAAAAGATACTTCCATACTGTCTCTGACAGAAGAACTGAAGACAGGCGCACTGACGATCAATGCCCCGGCAGACGCAGAGGTAGCAATCTGTGAGCAGATGGCAGATGGACAGATCGCTGCGTACAAAGCAGACAGCACTGCTGCACAGGAGGACGGAACCGTTGATTTTGTTTTCCATGTGGCAATGACCAGCAAAATGTACTACCATGTCGGCGGAGCTTCTTATGTCACATATAACGGAACAACGGTAGACGGAGCTGATTCCAGGATCGTAGTCAGCACAGCGATGCTGAAGCCGTCCGGCAATACCAAGACAACGCTGGACCGCAACACTGCTTCCAACGGCGGCGCGAATATGGCAGATCTGTATCTGAATGTTAATGCACAGGGGTATCTGAAACTGGAGGAAGGCAATACCTTCAAATTAAATGCAAAACGTAACTGGTGGGGCAGTAATGTCACATGGGTATTGGATAAAGACTACCGTCTGATCGAGCCTGATTTCCATTATCAGGTTGTCGGCCTGGATGGCAGGACAAGCAGCGATGTCATTACCGTAGGTGACGACGGAACCGTGAAAGCAGTAGGAAACGGTACCGCTATCGTACTTGTTACCTATGACTCGATGACACTGAACTATCACGATGATGTCAAATATTCCTACGACAGATATGATCCGAACGGTTTCTATGGTGCAATCTGGCCGGAGAACACCGGTGTATTCGTCGTTTCCGTAGGTTCCGGAAACAGTGGAATCACCACAGGTATGACACTGAACAAAGATCTGAATCAGGGCAAGAGCAGCAAACAGGCAGGCGATGCACTGGATGCGGAACTGGATCCGATCTACTTTACCGGCAAGACAGGTACTTATACCTTTACACCGGAGACAGAAGATGTCAGTGTATCCGTTGCAAATCCGACCATCGGAAATGATGCATTAAGCTTCAGCGGATTCAAGGCACTGGCAGCAGAGAAAGACGGCAGCTACAATGTTCCACTGACAAATGGCCGTAACATCGTAAAATTGGAAAAAGATGGAAAAGCGGAGTATCAGGTGATTACCGCAAAACACGTAACCGTAAAAGTAAACGGACAGGATCTGGATCAGGCAGTAGTCGCACCGGGTGAAAAAGTATCCGTCACATTTGATACGCTGTTCAATCCGGTAACACGTATGAGGCTGTATAATACAGATGCAGCAGCGATCTACAATGAAATCAGCGGTCTGGAAGGAAAGAAAGCAGGAAATCTGCGTGGGTCTTATGGATATTACTTCTTTGGATCCACAGGTTACAAACAGACGGTTGAGAATTTCGTAGAGGCAGGAACAGATTCTTCCGGATACAATAACCCGATCGTAACAGTAAAAGATGCACTGATTGTTCCGGAAGACTATTCTGCAGAACACTTTGTGCTTTCCAAAGGAACTTTTAACGTAGCAGGATTCGGCGGCGATTACGGTGCGCATCGAGCTATGGTCAAGACATGGGAGAATCTGTCTCCGAATACAAGTGCGTACATGGGACAGCTTCCGGATATCTCCATTCCGGTAGGAACTCTGCAGAGTATCGAAGTAACCGCACAGCCGACCAAGACTTCCTACTATGTAGGCGAGAAATTCGATGCTTCCGGCATGAAAGTAACCGCAACCTATAAAGGAAGCGAAGGAAACTTTACAAAAGAAATCAGCAATTACAGCTTTGCGAAAGAAGCATTTGCAACATCCGGAAAACAGAATGTGACCATCAGTTACACACTGGGTGGCGTAACAAAGACGGCGGATGTATCCGTAGATGTCAAAGACGTAGTTCTGGAAAAACTCGAAGTCGTTACACCGCCTGTAAAGACAAGTTACCGCATCGGTGAGAAATTTGATGCAACAGGTATGGTAGTGACAGCTTCCTACAACGACGGAAGTGTTCGTGAGATCACAGACTACAAAGTAACACCGGATACCATTGCAGCAGACACCGATCATGTACTGGTTACTTACGGCGGCAAAGCAGCTTCCGTAGCAGTTACGGTAAATAAGGTAGCTTCTATCGCGGTGACAAAAGCACCGAACAAGACAGAGTACGAAGAAGGTAACCTGTTCAACCCGACCGGAATGGTAGTAACTGTTACTTATCAGGATGGCAGCACAGAAGAAACCACAGCGTACAGTTACGCACCGAAGAGCAGACTGACCAAAGAGGATAAAGCCGTTACCATCACCTATACCGGTAAAGATGCAGTGGCAGACCTGGCAGCAACAACGGTGGAAATCTCCGTAAAAGATAAACAAGAGGAGACAGCAGCTCATATTACAGCTTATGTATCTTACAGTGATAAGGGTATTTTTGTATCCGGTTCAGAAGGAACGTTACTGTGGAATGCACCGGTCACTGTATACGACAGAGACGGTGATGGACAGTACACCATGAGTGATGTTTTCCGCGCATTACATGAGGAATACTATTACGGTGGTGCAGACGGCTATGCAGATACCGACGGTGGATGGGTAACCCGTTTCTGGGGTATCAACACAGGTATGGTATCTTATGTGCTGAACCATGCATGGGTATACGGTACACAGACCGTAGTAAATGATGGCGATCAGCTGGGACTCTTTGTATATGCAAATACGATGGAATATTCCGATCTGTACACATGGTTTGATGAAACAACATACAAAACCGATGTCAACGCAGAGCACAGCTTTACCGTAAACGGTCTCAGCGTTATGAACAGCGGTCCGGACAGCCCGGTTACAGCAGCTCCGGCTAATGCAACCGTTACTGTTTATGATGAAAATGGAAACGTAGCAGAAGCACTTGGAACTAAGACAGATGAGAATGGACAGTTCAAAGTAACCTTCCCGAAAGACGGTAAATACACCATCGAAGTAAGCGGAACCTGTACTTATACCTGCTCCGGATACGGCGGAAGCGGTATGAACACATACAAAGATGCAACCGTAGTACCGACCCGCTGCACCGTACTGGTAGGAACAGCCCGCGGCACACTGGGAGACATCAACGGTGACGGAGTCATTGATTTGACGGATGCAGCTCAGCTTCTGGATAAAGTGACAGCCGGTGAGAAAGTCGATACTTACCTTGGCGATATCAATGGTGACGGAACCGTAGATCTGATGGACGTTGCAGATCTGATGGATCGCATTACAGAAGCATAAGAAAAGGATAAGAAATAAGCACAGATACTGTTTGAAAAAGGCAGTAAGCTGAAAAAAAAGAGAACTTCTGGTTTTATGAAAGTAAGGTCAGAAGTTCTTTTTTGTCAGGAATCAGTCATATGAATATGGGATGATATCATGAAGTAATATGATAAAAGTTTGCTTTGGAAACATTGTTTTTTTAGGGGGGGGTATGATATGCTTAAATTACATATGGAGCGTTATAAAGTTGCGGAATGATAGAAATACAATCCAGGAAGTTCGGTCAGAATCCGGCACGGTTTATCTCCGCTGTAATAAGGACGAAAGTTGTCAGTACCACTGGAAATCCGGGAAGGGACAATGAGTAGGTTAGAACTTTAAGTCAGAATACAGGCAGCCAAAGCTCAGCAGATAAATGTCCGAAAGCATATCGGGGATTTATTTTTGTTTCCCAAAAACAAGAAGCAATCCGCGGGAGCGCGGTTTATATAGATATTAACTACAAATACTCGGAATCTTTGACTACAAGGGGGAGAAGGTTTTGGGGAGCGTACATGAGAAAAGGAGAAGGCAATGAAAAAACACAGCAAAAAAATGGTGTCGCTGATGCTTGCCCTGCTGATGGTGTTCAGCCTGTTACCGATGTCATCCATATCAGCACTGGCAGCAGGTAGCAGCAGTTCTGTCGCATGGCAGGCTGAGGATACAGCGACGGCAGCACCTGCACCGGTTTTTATGGGAAGCACCATGAACCTGAGTACGCAGTCAGCAACGTATTATGCCGGTGATTCGGAAAAAGTAGCTGCGCTGCGTGTGCGGATCAAGATCAACAAAACTGCTTACAGCAAAGATACCCTGACCATTGCATGGCAGGTGTCCGATGATGGAACCACATTTACGGACATCGAAGGTGTCGGAGGTTCGATGAATGCAGTTCTGATGAGCACTTATACACCGACGCTTACACCGGGACAGACCAGGTATTATCGGGCAGTCATAACGAACAAAGGTCTGGAAGAGGGAATGACACCGACATCCACGACTTCTGCGATTGCAAAGATCGCTTATCTGGAGGGATCACGTCCGGGGCTGGAGATTGACCAGGCGATGCTCCGTCAGGAAGATGGAACACTGGTATCTGACGATACATTAAGCAAAGTCCCATTGTATGGATCAAATGGTACGTTGCCGAAAAAAATTACAAACATCGGGGCATCTGCCGGAAAAGTGGCACAGCTGCATGATACTGCCTGGGATACAGATGCCTATATCTTCCGTGGCTGGCAGATCGGAGATACATTTTTTGACGGAACGGCTTCTATGGATGCGTTTGTCAAAGCCGGCCCAAATGAAACGGATGCACTGAAAGAGTTTCTTTCAGTTGCAGATTCTGACTGGGATTTAAAGTTGTTCCAGAATCCATATAATGACAGAACGTCTTATTTTATAGAGTATGAAGGAACGACCACAAAGGATGGAGCGTTAAAACTCTGTCATATCACACCTGTTTTTGAAAAACTGCCGGAGATGGCTCACCAGATCAGTCTGGTGCAGACTACGGGAGGAACCATCAGCCAGGTACGTGCCGGAGACGAGACACATACCCTGATCGCAGATCCTGGTTCCCGGTATGAATTTGTGCGCTGGGAGCAGTCCTCCGATGGCGGTGAGACATGGACAGCCATGGAAGGAGAGGCCAGAACACAGGTAACACTGGAAAAAGATATGACATACCGTGCCATCTTTGATAGCCCGTACAAGATCAGCCATATGGAGATCACCGGATACGAACTTCCCTCAACCGGAGATGACTGGTATCTGAACCTTTCTGCACAGCTGGCGAAAGAGCTTCCGAATGTTTCCATAGCTGTTACTCTGCGTGTATACGACGGAGAAACGGAAGATGCCGATAAACTGTTAGGCGAGTGTGAGGATTCTTTCTCCAAAATGCGCAGTGTGGAGCAGGAAGTAACTGCCAAAGCAACGAAACGCCCATCCAGCAATACAGGCAAGGTACTGGTGGTGGCTGAAACAGAAGTCGGTGACCGTGTACAGATGGTATATCAGCTGAAAGGAACACTGGATGTGACACCGGCAAGTGCGGATATCGATTGCCTGAACTCCGCATTCCTTGGCAGAGAGCCGGCAGAACTTCAGCTGTTCGCAAGTGGTGAACCTGCAGTCAGAGGTGTACTCTGGTCCGGTGGAAGTTCAAAACCGGAAAATCTGAAGATGTATAATGACTGTGCCATCAGTGAAAGTACCGGTCTGGTTACTTTTGGTGCATATACATCGGATAAAACAGTTTCCTTTACCGCAAGTGCGGGAGACGGTCGAATCGCAAAGGCAGAAATCAATTTCAAAGGAACTGGTACAGTTTCAAGAATTAATGAAAAAGTTGCAAAGGTACCGGAAGGGGAAAGCAAAGAATTTGAGGCAGTCAGCACTACCACCACACTGGTGGTCAGCACGCACAAAGTAAGTGTAAAGTCCTCCGATGAAAGTATTTTTACTGCTGAGATTGTTACAAATGGTAGCGGGATACCGAAGGATATTGTGAAAAGCTACAAGATCAACGGTATCAAAGCGGGAACCGGAACATTGACCATTACAGTCAATGGAAAATCCATAGAATTCCCGGTTGTGATCCAGAGTGCAAAAGAAGCGGTAAAAGAAGTAACTTTATCCGATACGAAAGTCGATCTGCTCCAGGGCGACAGCAGGACACTGGAAGCATCGGTGACACCGGAAACTTCTCTGACCACAGTAAGCTGGAGCAGTTCCGCACCGGAGGTTGTCAGTGTGGAAGATGGGAAGATTACCGGTCTGACACCGGGGCATGCTATCGTTACCGCCACTGCAACAGATGCACTGGGTAACCGTGTGGAAGCTTCCTGCGACGTAACCGTCACAGAGCAGCCATACAATGTGGAAGTCTATGTACCAAAGGGAATCCTGGCAGCAAACGGACTGAAATTTGCTCCATCCGCAGGTCTCGATAAAGCAGGACATGACATCTTTGATACGGAACAGGTGATCGCAGACGTCAGTGCAGATACAGAACTTTACAATGCATACGACGTTTATACCATGACACTGTATCCGGGCACGTATTCCTACCGTGCAGTCAGCGCAGAGGGCAGAAGCCTGGGCGGCGGAGCATTCACCTTCCCGGACAGTCAGACAAGTGCCATGGACGGACATACCATCCGTGCCTACCTGCGTCTGGCGGAAGTATCCGTGACAAATGAATTTGACGGACAGAAAGCGAATGCAAATGATTTTTCCGTACAGCTGACCAATGAGGTAAGCACAGCGACCATAGGCGATTCTTATGAAAATGCTGGTGGATATGCCGTATATCCGGCACTGCTGAGTGCAAGTGATACGATTTCTTACTATCTGGCAGTGACACCATCGGATGCGTATGTGAAAGCGCACAATGTCATGGCGGCAAAAACGCAGGGTGTGGCAGTTGCAAAAGATCCTTCGGTACTGTCTCTGAACACAGAATTCAAGGCAGGCGCGCTGACCATCAATGCACCGGCGGATGCCGATGTCGCAATCTGTGAGCAGATGACAGGCGGACAGATTGCAGAGTACAAAGCAGACAGCGCCGCAGCACAGGAAGACGGAACCGTAGATTACATCTTCCATGTGGCAATGACCGATGCAATGTTCTACCGTGTCAGCGGAGCATCCTATGTCACATACAACGGAACAACCGTGGATGGATCTGACGAAAGGATCGTAGTCAGCGCAGATATGCTGAATCCGTCCGGTAATACAAAGACAACCCTTGACCGCAACACAGCTTCCAACGGTGGTGCAAACCTGGCAGATTTGTATCTGAATGTCAACGCGCAGGGATACCTGAAACTGGAGGAAGAAGGAAGTACCTTCAAACTGAATCCAAAACGTAACTGGTGGGGCAGCAATGTCACATGGGTACTGGGAAGAGATTACCGTCTTATCGAGCCAGATTTCCATTATCAGGTTGTCGGACTGGATGGCAAGACAAGCAGCGATGTGGTTACCGTAGGAAATGATGGAACCGTAAAAGCAGTAGGAAACGGAACAGCTATCGTACTTGTTACCTATGAATCCATGACGCTGAACTATCACGATGATGTAAAATATTCCTACGACAGTTATGATCCGAACGGATTCTACGGTGCCATCTGGCCGGAGAATACAGGCGTATTCGTTGTTTCCGTAGGTTCCGGTGACAGTGGAATTACTACAGGCATGACACTGAACAAGGATCTGAATAAAGGCAAGAGCAGCAAACAGGCAGGTGATGCACTGGATGCGGAACTGGATCCGATTTATTTTATTGGAGAGAAAGGTACTTATACCTTTACACCGGAGACCGAAGGGGTAACAGTATCTGTAGCAAATCCGAGCCTTGCAAATAACACACTGAGCTTCAGTGGATTCAAGGCACTGACCGCAGAGGAAGACGGCAGTTACAACATACCTCTGAAAAACGGACGTAACATTGTAAAACTGGAAAAAGACGGCAAATCCGAGTACCAGGTTATCACCGCAAAGCAGGTAACCGTAAAAGTAAACGGACAGGATTTGGATGAGGCAGTAGTGGCACCGGGCGAGAAAGTATCCGTTAAATTTGATACGCTGTTCAATCCGGTAACCCGTATGAAACTGTATAATACAGATGCGGCAGCGATCTACAATGAGATTAGTGGTCTGGAAGGAAAGAAAGCCGGTAGTCAGCGTGGCCCGTTCGGTTATTACTTCTTCGGTTCCACAGAAGCAAAGCAGACCGTTGAACACTTTGCAAAAGAAAGCGTAGACGGTTCCGAGTACAGTAACTCAACCGTTGAGATAGAAGGTGCCCTGACAGTTCCGGAAGATTATTCCGCTGAGAATTTTGTATTGTCTAAGGGAACTTTCAACGTAGCCGGATTCGGTGGCGATTACGGTGCACACCGTGCCATGATCAAGACCTGGGGAGACCTGGCACCGAACACCAAAGCGTACATGGGACAGCTTCCGGATATCTCTATTTCGGTAGGAACACTGGAGAGTATTAACGTAACCGCACAGCCGACGAAAACTTCCTACTATGTAGGCGAGAAATTTGATGCGACCGGCATGAAAGTAACCGCAACCTATAAAGGAAGCGAAGGAAACTTTACAAAAGAAATCAGCAATTACAGCTTTGCGAAAGAAGCATTTGCAACATCCGGAAAACAGAATGTGACCATCAGTTACACACTGGGTGGCGTAACAAAGACGGCGGATGTATCCGTAGATGTCAAAGACGTAGTTCTGGAGAAACTGGAAGTCGTTACACCGCCTGCAAAGACAACATATCGCATCGGTGAGAAATTCGATACCACAGGTATGGTAGTGACAGCTTCCTACAACGACGGAAGTGTACGTGAGATCACAGATTATAAAGTGACACCGGACACCATCGCAGCAGACACGGATCATGTACTGGTTACTTACGGTGGCAAAGCAGCTTCTGTAGCAGTTACGGTAAACAAGGTGGCTTCTATCGCGGTAACAAAAGCGCCGAACAAGACAGAGTATGAGGAAGGCGATCTGTTCAACCCGACTGGTATGGTAGTAACTGTTACTTATCAGGATGGCAGCACAGAAGAAACCACGGCGTACCGTTATGCACCGAAGAGCAGACTGACCAAAGAAGATAAAGCCGTTACCATCACCTATACCGGAAAAGATGCAGTGGCAGATATTGCAGACGCAAAACTTGCCATTTCCGTAAAAGACAAACAAGTGGAGACAGCAGCTCATATTACGGCATATGTATCTTACAGTGATAAGGGTATTTTTGTATCCGGTTCAGAAGGAACGTTACTGTGGAATGCACCGGTCACTGTATACGACAGAGACGGTGATGGACAGTACACCATGAGTGATGTTTTCCGCGCATTACATGAGGAATACTATTACGGTGGTGCAGACGGCTATGCAGATACCGACGGTGGATGGGTAACCCGTTTCTGGGGTATCAACACAGGTATGGTATCTTATGTGCTGAACCATGCATGGGTATACGGTACACAGACCGTAGTAAATGATGGCGATCAGCTGGGACTCTTTGTATATGCAAATACGATGGAATATTCCGATCTGTACACATGGTTTGATGAAACAACATACAAAACCGATGTCAACGCAGAGCACAGCTTTACCGTAAACGGTCTCAGCGTTATGAACAGCGGTCCGGACAGCCCGGTTACAGCAGCTCCGGCTAATGCAACCGTTACTGTTTATGATGAAAATGGAAACGTAGCAGAAGCACTTGGAACTAAGACAGATGAGAATGGACAGTTCAAAGTAACCTTCCCGAAAGACGGTAAATACACCATCGAAGTAAGCGGAACCTGTACTTATACCTGCTCCGGATACGGCGGAAGCGGTATGAACACATACAAAGATGCAACCGTAGTACCGACCCGCTGCACCGTACTGGTAGGAACAGCCCGCGGCACACTGGGAGACATCAACGGTGACGGAGTCATTGATTTGACGGATGCAGCTCAGCTTCTGGATAAAGTGACAGCCGGTGAGAAAGTCGATACTTACCTTGGCGACATCAATGGTGACGGAACCGTAGATCTGATGGACGTTGCAGATCTGATGGATCGTATTACAGAAGCATAAGAAATAAGTACAGATACTGTTTGAACGCAGAATAAGCAATCCCCCTCTTCAAGTGTGTAGAGCACTAAGCGGTGGGTAAGGGGGATGCTTATGTCAGTGGGAGTTAAAAGCTCCCACTGACAGGTCGCAAAGCGACTGCGTTCATGAGCAAGTAGCGAAAGCGGATTGCGAATGTCCGCTTTACAAAGGCAGTAAGCTGAAAAAAAGAGAACTTCTGATTTTATGAAAGTAAGATCAGAAGTTCTTTTTTTGGGCAAAAATAGGAGTTTTAAAGTTTTTACTCTATTTCGGTAATAACACCTAATTCAAGCAGTGCCATACCAACAAGAGAAAGTAACGAAAACACATCATCTGCCTTGTATTTTTGTTGTTGATAATCATATACATCCAATAATGTTTGTGCCAGATTATCCAGATCATAAGACGAAATACCAAATGTTTCCAAGCCATTATCCATTTCATTTATAGAATGAATCAAACGTTTTTCTGCTTCTTCTGTGTCCTCTGAAAAGACGAAATCAACGGTTTTTAAATGTATATCCGTTTTATCTGCATCATTTTCTGAACATAGTTCATTTGTAAGTGCGACTTTTGCTTCCTGTCCAAGTTTGAATGCCATTTTAACGGTGTCGTCTTTCATACAGGATAAAAGATAACTTTCTATCGCCGGATAACTCAATAATAGCTGTCCCTGATCTCCGTTATCAGTACCATAAGGATCTGTATATTTTTTGACATATTTTCCTCTTAATTCATTCCGTTTATAGCTAAGTACATCTCTGTCATACAGATAAAAAATCGGACAGTCTTCAGGTTTGATATGAAATTCTTCCCGCAATCTGCAAAACAGTTCATCCATCGCATCTTCTGTTAACTGCGTCAACTGATTTTTTGGAAGATTCAACGCAAATACACGAAATTGCGGATGTTGTCCATGGGCGATAAATTCTTCGCTTCCCCGCCTTAATTCCTGGACTTCATATCCAAGGATGTCTGCAAATATCTTTTTTAATAATCGTAATTCTGTTCCGCCCGTTTCAGGTCGTCCACCCTCAACAACAAAAATCACGTTACCAATATTTTTCATCTTATCAATTTTATATTTCTTCATATGTCGGTAAACCCTCAAACATACCTCCCAGATACATCTTCTCCAGATTTTGTGCTTCTCTGGGCTTGAATTTTGAAACTCGTGTCACCTTACTTCCAGATATATTCTGGAAAGTAACCAAATCAATCTGATCTGGACGAAATACTGAATTTGAAACCAGATTTGTATCATGTGAAGTAATAAAAATCTGCGAATCTTTTGCATTTTCCATAAAGAATCGAATAATTTTTTCTGCTAATTTATTGTGAAGACTATTTCCAAATTCATCAATAATCAGCATTCCGGTATGTTCTATTACCCTGATCAAATTCGGGAGTAAATCGGCAAACACCTGATTTCCCTGTGATTCAAGAGCAAGAACGTTTGGAACAGGATAACTTTTCCTTTTTAGAAAAACTGCCTTTTTCCCAGAACCAAGGGAAACTTTCAATCCTGCACCTTCACTTTCAGAACCATATTCCACAAAGAAATCATAATTGAATGAATCAAGATATTTATTGATCTTTTCAACACCATATTCTTCTGCATATTTGGTTATTGTCTTTCCTGTTCTCACATCCCAATTATATTCATCCACAATATAAGAATTTTGTAAAAAATCCATGAGTTTTCTTAATGTAGGTTCCTGTGGAAAACGTCCTGTATTGAATGATGCAGTTCTCAGAAATAAAGTTTCACTGTCAATCTGATCGTCTATTGTAACCTTATGACCGATTCGTAATTCCCCTGTGCTACCCGCTCTTTTTAGTACCGTAATATCATCTATTTTCAAATTTTCCGAAATACTATTTGTCTGAATGTTATATTCTGTCATGTATTCGACTTTTTTGTTATCAAATACAAATTCATACTCTGCTGTAATAATAGGATTATTGGAAAAAAGGCAACGATAATTTTGGAAAGCCGCTCCCTCTCCTTTTATCATTTTCACAATGAAAGAAAGCCCTTTTAGGGCATTTGATTTTCCTGATGCATTTGGGCCAATAAATAATGCACCTTTTAGGAATTCATTTTCATATACATTTGTTTTGCCAAGAATTGAATATTTAGATGCGGTAAAATCTATTTCTGTTCTTTCTTTGAATGAAAGAAAATTTGTAAGATACATTTTTGTCAGCATAGCATTTTCCTCCTTGTTATCCATTTTAAACACGATTTTTATATACGTCAATATTTTGTGCAAATATTTTGCTCTTATTCTGTAATTATTTTACACTTTGTAAAATCTGGCAGTTACTGATAAATATAAAACTTTGCACTTGCGCAAGTTCGTATGTATTTTAAAAACTCAACAATAACTGGCGAAAAATGAATACTTTAGCATGAACTGCAAATACTTTTCCGGAAAACAGGAAAATCTGAAAAAGGAGATGAGGGAATATGGCACAACAGATGGGACGACAGAGCCTGCAGTTTGAAAACCCACCCTGGATCATCAGTAGTGGCTGTATCGCAGGCACAAAAGAAGGTGAAGGACCCATCGGTCATGAGATCGATCTGATCGGTGAAGATGACAACTTTGGCTGTGATATCTGGGAAGAGGCGGAGAGTACCCTGCAGAAAGAAGCATTGACGCTGGCACTGGGAAAAGCCGGTCTGAGGGCAGATGAGCTGCGGTATCTGTTCGCCGGAGATCTGCTGGGGCAGTCTATGGCGACATCCTTTGGATTGCAGCCTTTTGAAATACCGTTGTTTGGCCTGTACGGAGCATGTTCAACCGCCGGGGAAGCACTGGCACTGGCGGCAATGACAGTGGCGGCAGGCTATGCAGATGTAGTGGGCGCCGTCACTTCCAGTCATTTTGCCAGCGCTGAGAAACAGTTTCGCTTTCCCCTGGAGTATGCCAATCAAAGGCCCTTATGTACTACCTGGACGGTTACGGGAGCCGGAGCCTTTTTACTTGGCAGAGAATCCGGTAAAAAGCAGAACTACTCAGACAACAGAAAAAGAACTGATGCAGGAAGTCCGATGATAAAAAGAGCGGAACAGAAAATCGCAGATGATACAGAACAAAAGGTTTGTGGTGTTCGCATCACCGGCATCACTACTGGGAAAATCGTAGATTACGGTGTGCGGGATTCCATGAATATGGGAGCCGCTATGGCTCCGGCGGCAGCGGACTGTATTCAGGCGCATCTGAAAGATTTTTCCAGAAGTCCATCTTGGTATGACAAAATCATTACCGGGGATCTGGGGGCTGTCGGCAGAGAAATCTTACTGGATCTGTTGGCACAGAAAAAGATCGACATTGGAAGCTTTCATACAGATTGCGGACTGGAAATCTTTGACAATGAAGTCCAGGGCACAGGGAGCGGCGGCAGTGGCTGTGGCTGTGCGGCAGTCACCATGTGTGCGCATTTTCTGCCGATGCTGCGCCGGGGCGAACTGAAGCGGATCCTGTTCGTGCCGACAGGGGCACTGTTGTCCAAAATCAGTTTCAATGAGGGGGAAAACATTCCGGGCATCGCACATGCAGTTGTGCTGGAAGCCGCTGAGAACTGAAGCCAAAATCATAAGAATGTGATAGGAGGAAGGCTGCTATGGATTATGTGAATGCATTTTGGGTGGGCGGAGCCATCTGTGCGTTGGTGCAGATACTACTGGATAAGACGAAACTGCTTCCGGGGCGGGTGATGGTATTGCTGGTGTGTTCCGGTGCTGTGCTCGGGGCGGTCGGAATCTATGAACCGTTTACCAAATTTGCTGGTGCGGGAGCGACTGTGCCGCTGCTTGGATTTGGAAATACGCTGTGGAAAGGAATGAAGACGGCCATTGACGAGAGCGGATTTCTCGGCCTGTTTACCGGCGGATTCACCGCCTGTGCGGCAGGTGTGTCGGCGGCATTGATCTTTGGCTATCTGGCATCATTGATCTTCCATTCAAAAATGCGAAAGTAATAAAACATGTAAATCAAAGCGACTGCGTTCATGAGCAAGTAGTGAAAGCGGATTGCAAATGTCCGCTTTACACAGAATAGAAGAGGCAAAAGCACTTCTGCAAAATTCGAACAAGGGAAAAAAACAGATTATGAATAAAAAGAAAAAAATGTCGCATAGTAAGAATATAAAACTGATGTGAAAAGGAGAATTACCGATATGAACAAATTGAAACAGATCGCATTTATTCTTGTGCTGGCACTGAGTCTGACCACCTTTGCTGCATGTGGAAAAAATAATAAGGATATGAACAATGGGACAAACAATCATTCTGTTACAGAGAACGGCACCGATAAAAACGGAGCCAACGGCAATAACATCGTGGATGATAATGCCACAACGGATAGTAACGGAACCGTAAATGACAGATCTGATACAAACGGGATCGATTATGAAACAACCGGTGAAAATATGAGAGATGCGGCAGAGAATGCGAAAGACGCAGTGGAAGACACCGGAGAAGCCATCAAGAACGGTGTAACCGGAGATACTGATGTCAAGAGAGATCATGTGGATGACACGACCGGAAATACGGCAGGAATGGAGTAGTACAAAATAAAATTATGGAACGTAGATAAGGAGAAGAACTCAGATTAGTGATGCAGGGCGTCTTAGCCCCAGGCACTCATCTGAGTTCTTCTCCTTTTTAATTAACTATTTAACTAGCTATCAATTTTTTACTCGTCGATACTGTAGTTTGGAGCCTCTTTTGTGATATGGATATCATGTGGGTGGCTCTCTTTCAGTGATGCAGCGGAAATCTTCACAAAGTTGCTGGTTTCGATCAAATCTTTGATGGTAGGAGCACCGCAGTAACCCATACCTGCACGGATACCGCCGATGAGCTGGAAGATAATATCCTCTACGCTGCCTTTATAAGCAACACGGCCTTCCACACCTTCCGGAACAAGTTTCTTTGCATTCTGCTGGAAGTAACGGTCTTTACTTCCGTTTTCCATAGCTGCAAGAGATCCCATACCACGGTACACTTTGTATTTACGTCCCTGATATAATTCAAAAGCACCCGGAGCTTCGTCACATCCTGCAAACATGGAACCCATCATACATACGCTGGCACCTGCAGCCAGAGCTTTTGTCATATCTCCGGAGTATTTGATACCACCATCTGCGATGATCGGAATATTGTATTCTTTTGCTACTTCATAGCAGTCCATAACAGCTGTGATCTGCGGAACACCGATACCTGCAACGACACGTGTAGTACAGATAGAACCAGGTCCGATACCTACTTTGACTGCGTCAGCACCTGCTTCGATCAGTGCTTTGGTAGCTGCACCGGTTGCAACATTACCTGCGATAATCTGCAGATCCGGATATTTCTCTTTAATCTGGCGTACTGCTTTAATGATATTTGCGGAATGTCCGTGTGCGGAGTCTACGACGATGACATCTACGTGTGCATTTACCAGAGCATCGATACGTTCCATCATGTTTGCTGTGATACCTACACCGGCACCGCAGAGCAGACGTCCCTGTTCATCTTTTGCAGAAAGCGGATATTTGATCTGTTTCTCAATATCTTTGATTGTGATCAGACCTTTTAATTTGAAGTCTTTGTCAACAATTGGAAGTTTTTCTTTTCTGGCTTTTGCAAGAATTGCTTTTGCTTCGTCCAGAGTAATACCTTCCGGAGCGGTGATCAGCCCTTCACTGGTCATGCTCTCGCTGATTTTCTTAGTGAAATCGGTCTCGAATTTGAGATCACGGTTTGTGATGATACCAATCAGAGTACCATCTTCTTTTACGATTGGTACACCGGAGATGCGGAATTTTGCCATAAGGTCATCTGCATCCTGAAGTGTGTGATCTGCGGAAAGGGAGAATGGATCTGTGATAACCCCATTTTCGGAACGTTTTACTTTGTCTACTTCGTCAGCCTGTGCTTCGATAGACATGTTTTTGTGAATGATACCGATACCGCCCTGTCTTGCCATTGCGATAGCCATGCGATGTTCGGTAACTGTATCCATGCTGGCGCTCATCATAGGAATGTTTAATGTGATTTTGTTGGTTAATTTGGTTGTAAGATCAACCATGTTCGGAGTAACTTCGGAGTACGCCGGAACGAGCAGTACGTCATCAAATGTAATACCTTCGCCAATAATTTTTGCCATTTCTTATCCTCCCTCTTATACTTTTGTGAGCAAAAAAAGAAAAACACTGCTGTTTTTCTGATTTCTTTAAAATAAATAGATTAATTTGAAGATATTATAGTAATTAAAAATTATTATGTCAATGACTTTTACCGAAAGGTTTCTTTTTTTTACAGTTTGTGATATTTTATCTGTATACTTTGCAAAATATTAGAAGAAAGCCACAAAGCAGACATAAGTTCAGGTAATAAGATTAATAACCTGATGTAAAAAGGTGGTTATCAACTTGGATTGCGAAGAAAAAGTATGAGAAGTATAAGTAAAAACTGTGAAAGAAAAAGGAGCGTTGTATGGAATTTCGTCCTTGTATTGACATACATAATGGAAAGGTAAAACAGATTGTAGGCGGAACATTAAAGGATCAGAATGATCAGGCAGCAGAGAATTTTGTGTCGGAGCAGGATGCACCGTTTTATGCACAACTGTATAAGAGGTATGGCATCAGTGGCGGACATATTATTTTGTTGAATGCACGGGATTCTTCTTATTATGAAGCAACAAAGCTGCAGGCTCTGGCGGCACTGCAGGTGTATCCCGGCGGATTGCAGGTGGGCGGCGGTATTACAGCAGAGAATGCCCATGAGTTTCTGATGGCAGGTGCGAGCCATGTGATCGTGACATCTTACGTGTTCCGTGACGGAAAAGTGGATTATGGCCGGCTGGAAAAACTGGTGCAGGCAGTTGGAAAAGAGCATCTTGTGCTGGATCTGAGCTGTCGAAAAAAAGACGGTGCTTATTATATCGTGACAGACCGCTGGCAGAAATTTACCGACGAGTGTGTGACAGAGGAACTGCTGGACCGGCTGCAAGGCTATGCAGATGAATTCCTGATCCATGCAGTGGATGTGGAAGGAAAGGCTTCCGGCATTGAGTGTGGTCTGGTAGAATTGCTGGGAAACTGGAACAAGATACCGGTGACTTATGCCGGCGGTATCGGAAATTTTGAGAACTTAAAGGAACTGTCAGAGTATGGAAAGCATCATTTGAATTATACCATCGGAAGTGCACTGGATCTGTTCGGCGGCAGTATGAAGTTTGAAGATGTGCTGGCGTTTGGAAAAAAATTTGAAATCTGAGAAGAAATCAGTATAATAAACCTGATTAACAAATAAATCATACTATAACAGTAGAAATACAGCTTGCAGAAAGTTCGCAAAGCGACTGCGTTCATGAGCAAGTAGCGAAAGCGGATTGTGAGTGTCCGTTTTAATGCAAAAATGAATGGGAGGAAATGCCATGTATACAAAAAGTGATATTATGCAGATGGTGGAAGAGGAAGATGTGGAATTTATCCGTCTTCAGTTCACGGATATTTTCGGCAATATGAAAAATGTTGCCATCACCAGCAGTCAGCTGGAAAAAGCGTTGGACAACCGTTGTATGTTTGACGGTTCTTCAATTGAAGGATTTGTAGGGATCGAGGAATCCGATATGTATCTGCATCCTGATCTGGATTCTTTTACGATTTTTCCATGGAGACCGCAGCAGGGCAAAGTAGCACGTATCATCTGTGATATTTACCGCCCGGACGGTACTCCGTTTGAGGGTGATCCGCGTTATATCCTGCGCCGTGTCGTAAAAGAGGCAGAGGATATGGGCTATGTCTTTAATGTGGGACCGGAGTGTGAATTTTTCCTGTTTAATACGGATGATAACGGATGCCCGACTACGGAGACTACCGAAAAGGCCGGCTATTTTGAGATGGGACCAAATGATCATGGCGAAAATGCAAGACGTGACATGGTGCTGACACTGGAGGATATGGGATTTGAGATCGAGGCTTCCCATCATGAAGCATCACCGGGGCAGCATGAGATTGATTTTCGTTATGAACCGGCGCTGCATGCGGCAGACAATATTATGACCTTCAAGCTGGCAGTGAAGACGATTGCAAAACGCCACGGCATGCATGCCACATTTATGCCGAAGCCAAAGAGTGGTGTCAGTGGTTCCGGTATGCATATCAATATGTCATTGCGCAAAGACGGCAGAAATATTTTTGCAGATGAAACGGACAGATTTGGTCTGAGCCAGGATGCGTATTATTTTATCGGCGGTCTGATGAAACATGTATACAGCATGACTGCCATTACAAATCCGCTGGTAAATTCTTACAAACGACTGGTGTCCGGATTTGAAGCACCGCTTCATATTGCGTGGTCTGTAACAAACAGAAGTCCGCTGATCCGTATTCCGTCATCCTTTGGCAGCGGCACACGAATCGAACTGAGAAGTCCGGACAGCGCAGCCAATCCGTATCTGACCATTGCATTGTGCCTGGCAGCCGGACTGGATGGCATTAAGAACAAAATCACACCGCCGGAAAATATACAGAAAAATATTTTCCATATGACAGAGGAAGAGAAAGAGCAGCTGCATATCAAATCCCTGCCGACGAATCTGTACGATGCGGTATGCGCTATGGAAAGGGATGCTTTTATCCGTGAAATCCTGGGTGAGCATATCAGCAACGTATATATCGGTTCCAAAAAGGACGAATGGAATCGTTACTGCAAAGCTGTAACGGAATGGGAAGTGGACACATATCTCGACAAATTTTAAAAAGGTGGACGGTTGAGTTTTGACAAGGATAATTGTTGCATTCCCGAAAGTGGAAAACGGGAAAAATATAAAAAATGTACTCGTCAGAAACGGCTATCAGGTGGTCTGTGTCTGTACCAACGGTGCACAGGTTATTCAGGAAGCAAACGGTCTGCAGGACGGACTTGTGCTTTGCACTTATAAATTGTCAGATATGATTTATCAGGAACTGGCGGAATGTCTGCCGCCGGGGTTTGAGATGATCGTTATTTCCACAAAGGATCAGTGGAACGAGAACGGTACGCCGGGTATCGTCGGTCTGTCTGTGCCGTTGAAAATCCATGAATTGCTGTCCACGGTGGAAATGGTATCTTACAATCTGGAACGGAAACGCCGGAAGCGGCGGAATGCTCCGCGGAAGCGTACAAAAGAAGAGCAGGAGCTGGTGGATCGTGCAAAGGCCATTTTGATGGAGCGAAATCAGATGACGGAGGAAGAGGCCCATCGTTATCTGCAGAAGACGAGTATGGACAATGGAACCAGTTTTACCGAGACGGCACAGATGATCCTCGGTATGCTGGATTCGTAACTTGTCTGAAGTTGTAAAAAAGAGAAATTGCACAAATGTGCAGTGTCATACATATAATATCCAGACAGGATATGTGGAGTGTACACATGAAATTTGTGAAAATGCATGGTCTGGGAAATGATTTTATCATTCTTGATGATACGGATCACAGACAGAAAAACGGCAGAGAGGGCTTTGAAACAGAGAAGCATTGCTGTGAGGAAAGTGAGCTGTCGCCGGAGCTGGTAAGGCATTTCTGTGACAGGCACCGCGGTATCGGAGCCGATGGTGTTATCCGTGTGTGCAATGCGGAACATCCGCAGGCAGATTTTCGGATGAAACTGTACAATGCGGATGGAAGCCCGGCAAAAATGTGCGGCAATGGCATCCGCTGTCTGGGAAAATATGTGTATGATCATGGAAAAACAGAAAAAGTGAATCTGCTGATCGAGACGGATGCAGGATTGTACCGTCTGCAGCTGATAAAAAAGGAAGATACGGACAGGATATGCTCGGTCCGGGTGGATATGGGAACCCCGGAATTTGTGCCGGAGCACATATCTGCCCGTTTTTTGTTGTTTCGGCCGGTGTGTGTATCCATGGGAAATCCGCACTGTGTACTGTTTGTGGAAAGCAGGGAAGCAATGCTGCAGTTCCCGTTAAAACAGGAAGGAACCGTTATTGGAAATGAGGAGATATTTCCGGAAGGGGTGAATGTGGAAGTTGTCTGGGTACAGGATGCAGGGCATCTGTGGATGCGGGTCTGGGAACGGGGCTGCGGTGAAACCTTTGCCTGTGGAACCGGAGCCTGTGCAGCGGTGGCAGCTGCCATGCGGCAGAAAAAATGCGGTGCATCCGTGCTGGTAAGAATGACCGGGGGAGAGCTTCTGGTACAATATGACAGACGTCATGGGCACCTTTATCTGACAGGACCGGCAGAGGAAATCTGCCATGGGAAGTTTGGATAGATTGCGTTTTAAATTGTGAAAAAATACCAAAGATAACTTTTAAAAGTTCAGATAAATCGTTTTTTTGCTGAAAAATAGTGGCAAATCCATTGACAGAATATGGTGCATAGGATATGATAAAAAACAGAAAAGAATACAGGAATATGCAGTTGTGAAATAGATATTTTTCTGGAAGTCCGGTTAGATTCCGGCACGGCTTATCCCCGCTGTAATGAGAACGGACACTGTCAGATCCACTGGAAAACTGGGAAGGGACAGCAAGTAGGTATGAACTCTGAGTCAGAATACAGTCAATTGCATATAGATACTACACATATCCGATGGCATAAACGGATGTTTATTTTTTTTCAAAAAATCAGGAAAAATGGGGTGAAAATCCGGATTTTCTATACAAAAAAATGTATCGCAGAGATCGTGAATTAGCATAACATTTTTTCTGAAAAGCTGTGAACGGATGGGGTATACCTGGCTTTTTAAATATGATACGGAAGGGGGACCGGTTTAAAAGGCAACAGGCAAATTGCGTGCATAATCCAATCATGGACAGAAGCACGCTGCAATAAGGAGGAGGAACGTAGATATGAGAAAACGATGGCTTGCGCTCTTACTGAGCTGTGCTGTTGCGGTAAACACTTGTGTAGTACCCGCTGCAGCCACCACAGTAAGTGATGCGGCGATTGCGACACAGCAGACCGTTTCGGCAGAAGATGCTGAAACACAACAGATTGATTCAGATGAAAATACAAAAGCACAGGGAGGACAGAATGCTGATCTGTATACTTCCGATGTTGCTTCCACAGAAGCAGATACGACGGCTGTATCAGAGACACATAATTTTCTGAGTGGTGTCCTGGTGTCCGGTATTTCCGGCGAAAAAGCTTTTGAAAACGGCGAGGTAACTATTCCGGCAGATACAAGTGCAACGTATCTGTCCATGAAGCCGGTGCTGAATTCAGAAGCTTCCAAAGATCCGTCCATGAAATATACATTCAAGTATATCGATCTGGATGGAAAAGAGTTTACAAAAGAAGATACGGCACGTAACGTATATGTGCGATTTGACCAGGCCTTCCTGGGAGTGAGCGGAAAAGGAAATGATCTGAGTCTCACAGTAACCAAGGGAGATGTGACTGAAACGTATGTTATCCATGTAGTGCGATCTGCAAAACTATCCGGTCTGTCCATGACAGATCATAACGGAAATGCAGTTTCCATCAGTCCGTCTTTTTCTTCCAAAAAGACTGCTTATACAGCACAGGTACTGGACAATGTATCAAATGTAACGATCAAAGCAATCGATCCGGTAGAGTTACAGAATCCGGAGGAATCCGAGATTCTGTTCAACGGAACAGCATCCGCAGACGGTACATATAAGCTGGATGTGGCAGACGGTGAGAACGTCGTTACGATCAAACCAAACAATGGCGCAGCAAGCGCAGACGAATATACACTGACGATCACAAAAGCAGCATCCGCTACTCTTGATGTGAATGTAGAGCCGGCAAACGCACAGGTGTGTCTGTATACTGACAAGGGTGAGCGTATTTATCAGGATAATGGTAAATACTATCTCGCTCCGAATACAGAGTATACATGGACTGCATCCTGTGAAGGATATGTGGGAAAAACAGATAAGATCACTCTGACAGAAGCGTCCACACTGGATATCACACTGGACAAAGCCGCTGAAGGTGAAAAACTTCCACAGCTGAAAGCAGAGTATCCGGGATTCCGTGCAGACTCCAACAATCAGTCCGTTATCAATGCAAAAACTCCTATTACAAAAGAAAGTATCGAAGTAAAATGGGAGCGTCAGATGGGTACATCTGTATCGCCTTCCAGCGGAAGTACACCGGTTATCGTAGATAACAAGGTATATACACAGTCCGGCGGTAAATTATATATGCTGGACAAAGAGACAGGTGAAGTCTTAAAGAGCAGCGACTGTTTCATGAATGCAGGATTCAACCTGATTCCGGTTACCTATGCAGACGGAATGATCTTCGTTCCGCTGGGCGGCGGTATCCAGTGCTTCAACGCTTCCACACTGGAATCTCTCTGGTGTTATAAAGGAAGAACCGGTGCCTGCAACAGCCCGATCCGTTATGAGAACGGAAGGATTTATGTAGGTTTCCAGATGGGCGATTTTGTGTGTCTGACAGCGACTGATGAAGATCCGTCCAACCAGACCGAAATGAAGACACCGTTATGGACCAATTACAGTACGAAAGGTTACTGGTGGGCCGGCGCATGGACAAATGACAACTATGTATTTGCCGTAGACGCAGGCGGCGCACTGATGGTCATGGATAAAAATACCGGTGTGACCGTACAGCGGATCCAGACAAAAGCAGACAAAGTAAGAAGTGATGTTTCCTATTATAACGGAAGAATCTACTTCTCTACACAGAGCGGATATCTGTATTCCTACAACCTGGCAGCAGATGGAAAAGTAGATCTGGATAACCTGATCGAGCCGTTATATTATGGCGGTGCAAGTACCTGTACACCGGCTATTTACAACAACCGTCTCTACATCGGTATTTCCGGTGGCAGTGGTTTTGGTGAGGATGGAGCGTCTATCCTGGTAGCGGATATCAATCCGGAGACAGGTGCCATGAGCAAAGCTTATCTGGTTCCGACCAAATCTGATTTTGCATATTGCCAGACATCCGGACTGATCATCAACGGCTATGAAGAAGAGACCGGATATGTATATGTATACTTCCTGGTAAACAGTGCAAAAGGTTCTCTGTACATGGTAAAAGATAAGCCAGGTATGACAGAAGCGGATCCGGAGAGTGGATTATTCTACAATCCGAGCCATGAGCAGTACTGTATCGCAAGTGCGGTAGCCGACAGCGATGGAACCATTTACCTGAAAAATGATTCCGCATGGCAGTTTGCACTCAAACGTGCAGAATCCTATCTGACCGACGTGGAAGTGACAGGCGGCAATGCAGTCATAGATGGCGGCAACGATTTTGCAGGAAGTGTTGCAGATCATACGGTAAATGTAGATCTGAATACATCAAAAGTTACGATGAACCTGACCGCTAATGCAGGTACAGAAGTACGTATCAATAGTGTTCCGGGTGCAAAACAGGATATTACATTGACCGGTGATACAACACCGGTAGAAGTACAGCTGATCAAAGGTGAGTCCACAAGAGTATACAACTTTGTAATCTACCGTGGACCGACATTAAGCAGCATGAACATTACCGACAATCCAAATGCCGGCATGGGAAAAGTATTTACCATGGATTCCGCGTTTGATCCGGTTCAGACAAATTATTCCGCAGGTCTTACGCTTGCATCCAGTATCCGTTCTGCATATATCTGGGTAAATTGGACAAACAGTACAGATGTTCTGACTGCAACCGCTGTCAGCGGTGTAAGAAACAAAGCAGAAGGCGACAGCATTAATATAAGAACTAACTATAAAGGCGATCGCAATATCTGCGTCGATTTTTCTGATTACACTGCAGGAGTTGCTACTTCAGCAACGGTAAAACTGACTCTGACATCCGCAGATGGTACACAGACAAGAGATTATCTCGTAACCGTTTACACAAACGGTGCACTGCCGGTTCTGACAATTGCGGATGATGCAGTAGCTGAGCGTACAGACAACAGTGCAAAGATTAATGTAACAGCAAACAAAGCAGGTACTTTATATTACCTGGTACAGAAAGCGGATAAAGCAGCCCCGGACGCAGCAACCATTCAGAAAGATGGTAAGAGTGCAGATGCAGTTGAGGGCGCAAATACGTTAGAACTGACAGATCTGACAAAAGCAGGATACAAAGTATATATGCTGCTGAAACAGGAAGATGGAAAAGTATCCGGAATCCGCAGCGTTGCTCTGGAAGAAATTCCGGAGAAACATGAGTTAATAAGTGCATTGGCAGTGTCCGGAATATCCGGAAACCAGGCTTTTGATCAGAAAGGCGAAGTAACATTTTTTGTAAATTCTGACAGTGACAGTGTTGGCTTCAAACCGCTCTTTGCTTCCGGTGCAAACAGTGATAATGAGGTAAAATATTCATTCCGTTACATCAGTCAGGATGGCAGAGAAGTTACACAGGCCGGCAGCGCAAATAATTCCTATATCTGGTTCAATGATAAACTGATTGAAGCCAGCGGAAAAGGCAATGATATTTACATGACTGTGACAAAGGGTGACGCAGAAGAACATTATGTCATTCATGTAAAACGCAACGGAATCTTAAAAAATCTGACATTAACGGATCAGAATGGTGATGCCATTGCATTTACACCTAAATTCTCTTATAAGACAACCGAGTATTCCGTGGATGTATTAGACGATGTTTCTTCTGTTACTTTTGCAGCAGTAGATCCGGCATACAGCAGTAAGCCGGAGGACTCCGATGTTCTGTTTAATGGCGAAAGTGCCAAAGGCGGTGTTTACACACTGGCACTCAAAAACGGTGAGAATAAAGTAGCAGTGAAGGTAAATAACGGTTCCGAGAATCCGATTATCTACAATGTTACGATCAACCGTGTAGAAGCAGTATATCTGGAAACGAAGACAGAGCCGGCAAATGCACTGGTCTGCCTGTACACAGCAAACAACGAGCGTGTATATCCGGAAAATGGAAGATTTAAAATGTTCCCGGGCACAGAGTATACATGGACCGCATCCTGTGACGGTTATGTAGGAAAGACAGACAAGATCACACTGGCTGAGTCTTCTGTACTGAACATTACACTGGATAAAGCAGCTGAGAGTGAGAAGCTTCCACAGCTGAAAGCAGAGTATCCGGGATTCCGTGCAGACTCCAACAATCAGTCTGTTATCAAGTCCAAGACTCCGATCACAAAAGAAAGTATCGAAGTAAAATGGGAGCGTCAGATGGGTACTTCTGTCACACCTTCCAGCGGAAGTACACCGGTTATCGTAGATAACAAAGTATACACACAGTCCGGCGGCAAATTATATATGTTGGACAAGGAAACCGGTGAAGTATTAAAGAGCAGCGACTGCTTTATGAATGCAGGTTTCAACCTGATCCCGGTTACCTATGCAGATGGAATGATCTTCGTTCCGCTGGGCGGCGGTATCCAATGCTTTAATGCTTCTACATTGGAGTCTCTCTGGTGCTACAAAGGAAGAAAAGGTTCCTGTAACAGCCCGATCCGTTATGACAACGGAAGGATTTATGTGGGATTCCAGCAGGGTGATTTCGTGTGTCTGACAGCGACAGATGAAGATCCGTCTGATCAGACAGAGATGAAGACTGCATTATGGACCAATTACAGTACCGCAGGTTACTGGTGGGCAGGCGCATGGACGAATGACAACTATGTATTCTCAGTAGACGCCGGCGGTGCACTGATGGTTATGGATAAAAATACTGGTGTGACAGTACAGCGTATTCAGACAAAGGCTGATAAAGTAAGAAGTGATGTTTCCTATTATAATGGAAGAATCTATTTCTCTACACAGAGCGGATATCTGTATTCTTATAACCTGGCAGCAGATGGAAAAGTAGATCTGGATAATCTGATTGAGCCGTTATACTTTGGTGGCGCAAGTACCTGTACACCAGCCATCTACAATAACCGTCTCTACATCGGTATTTCCGGTGGCAGTGCTTTTGGCGAAGATGGTGCATCTATCCTGGTAGCAGATATCAACCCGGAGAACGGTGCCATGAGTAAAGCTTATCTGGTTCCGACCAAGACTGATTTTGGTTACTGCCAGACATCCGGACTGATCATCAACGGTTACGAGGATGAGACAGGATATGTATATGTATACTTCCTGGTAAACAGTGCAAAAGGTTCCCTGTACATGGTAAAAGATAAACCGGGCATGACAGAGGCTGATCCGGAGAGTGGATTATTGTATACGCCGAGCCATGAGCAGTATTGTATCGCAAGTGCGGTAGCGGACAGCGACGGAACAATCTACCTGAAAAATGATTCCGCATGGCAGATGGCATTGAAACGTTCCAATGCATACTTGAAAAATATTGAAATGATTGGTGGCAATGCAGTGCTTGATGGCGGAAAAAACTTTGCAGGCAGCGTGGCAGAGCACTGGTTTAATGTGGATCAGGGTACGGAAAAAGTAACATTAAATCTGACTGCGAATGAGGGCACAGAAGTACGCATTAATGGTGTTCAAGGTGCAAAACAGGATATTACCTTAACCGGAGACAATACAAATGTAGAAGTTACACTTGTAAATGGTGAAGATACCAGAGTTTACAATTTTGCTATTTACCGTGGCCCGACATTGAGCAATATGTATGTATATACTAGTCCAAATAATGGAATGGGCAAGAACTATGTGATGGATCCGGAATTCAATCCAGTAAAGACAGATTATCTTGCAGGATATAGTTCTACAAAGGAGATTATGAGCGGTTATGTATGGTTTGTTAAGAATAATAGCACAGATACAATTAAGGCAACAGCCGTAAGTGGAATTGATGATTATAACGGTGGTACATTGCCGGAAGGAACTGAGCTGAATATTCGTACAAACTATAAAGGAGAAACATTTGTCGAAGTAGAGTTTGCTGAATATGGGGCAGGAGTTGCCACTACAGCTGCGATAAAACTTACCGTTACTTCTGCAGACGGAACACAAAGCAGAGATTATCTGATTACGCTGTATACGAATGATGCACTGCCAACCTTGACATTAGGTGAGAATGCAGTTGTTGAACGTACAGATAATGCAGCAAAAGTAGCTGTTACAGCAAACAAAGCAGGTACATTGTACTATCTGGCACAGGAAGCTGATAAAGCAGCCCCGGACGCAGAAACCATCGTAAAAGAGGGCAAGGTTGTAGATGTTGTTGCCGGTGAGAATACGTTAGAACTGACAGGCCTGACAAAAGCAGGCTATAACGTATACATGCTTCTGAAACAGGAAGATGGAAAAGCATCCAGAATCCGCAGCGTATCTCTGAAGGGACTCTGGACACTTGGTGATGTCAACAAAGACGATGTCGTAGATCTGACAGACGTAGCCGTATTACTGGACAAGATTACAGAGAATGAATCTGTATCCTTATCCACCGGTGATATCAATGGCGACGGTGTCGTTGATATGACAGATGTTTCTGTTTTATTAGATACGCTGACCGAGAAATAAACATCCAGAATATCTGAACAATTGACGCAGCCAATTGATTCGGAAAAGACGACAGCAATTTTAGAACAGACTGAGAGGAGAACCAAATGACAGGGAGACAGAAGAAAACTACAAAAAGGCTAGCATGGCTGCTGACACTGTTCCTTGTCATTTCGGCCATCCTTCCACAGCCCATGCAGGCGGCGGTGAGCAGCCAGACAGGACAGGTTGTGATGGAGGGGATCCGTCTCAGCAAAACAAGTCTGGTGATGAAGACCGGGGAAAGTAAGACCCTGACGGTATCTTTCCTGCCGGAGAATACCACAGAACAGCCGGATGTTATCTGGAGTTCCGATGACACAGATGTAGTGCAGGTAACCCAGGATGGAAAGACAGCCACAGTGACAGCACCGGAGGGCGAAGGCGGCACAGCCGTCATTACAGTAAAGGTTGGAACTTATACTGCCACCTGCCGGGTACTTGTGACCGTACAGGAGCCGATGCTGGAAAGTATGGTATTTATGCAGAACAGTTCCGGAAGCAACCGTTATGAACTGACGGAAGCAACGGAGGGTGTGCGGGAATATACCCTGCGGGTGCCGGAGAGCACCAATGTGGTATTTGTCAGACCACAGCTGCGGGATGATGCGCAGAATGCACAGATCACAGCCAGATTCACAGACGTGACTTCCGGACAGGAAGTGGCAGTGAATCTGCCGTCGGATGAAGTGACATCCCTGACCAGTGCTTCCACCGGAAGACTTCTGAAAGCTTACAATATTGAGCCGAAGGATCTGGTTATCGAAGTGAAAGACGGAGACTATCAGGAGGACTATCACATTCAGGTAGTGCGAGGTACATATCTGGGTGGATTTACTCTGACGGATGACCAGGGAACAAAGCTGCCATATACACCGGCATTTGACAAGCGGACATTTCAGTATTCCCTCCATGTTCCGTCCAGCAGAAAGCAGATCCATCTGTCCATGACCGGAGCGGAGAAGACAAGTACCTGTCTGACCGTAAACGGAGAAGCAGCGGAGGATGGTGCGTATACGGTGGATATCGCAGACCGTACCGATGGTCAGATCCGGCTGGTATTGCAGGCTGGAGACGGAACGCTGTCATCACCTTATGAATATGTGGTGACAGTTTATGTGGATGAGATCTGCTATGTATCCGTACATACAGAACCGGCGGATGCCGTTGTTTCCATCTATGATGCGGATAAAGTGAAGATCGATCCGAAAAATGGAACATTTGAACTGATCAAAGGTGCCGCTTATTCCTATACGATATCGGCACCGGGCTATCAGTCACAGTCCGGAACCTTTAAGGTGAAGGATAGTGAAACAAAACAGATTACATTAAAAAAAGGCTCAGACAGTCAGCAGGAACAGCTGAACGCAGAATGGGGCAGCTACTGGAAGACGGAGGACAATCAGAACATCCTGGAAGCCCAGACACCGGAATCTCTTTCCGGTGCAGAAGTAAAATGGAAAAAACAGTATGGTACATACGGGGATTATACCAACAGCATCAGCGATGGTATCCTGGTCGAGCAGTACATCTGCAGTTTCCAGGGACAATATCTGTATTATCTGGACCGGAACACCGGGGAGACCGTGAAGTCCGTAAAGATGCGGGGCAAAGGCAACAGTGCTTTTACAAAACCGCTGTATGCGGACGGTATGATTTTTGTTCCGCTGGTGAACGGAAGAATTCAGGCATTCCGAGCAAAAGATCTGGAATCGCTGTGGCTTTATACGGATGTCATCGGAGGAAATACAGCGACCGCACTCCGATATGATTCCGGATATCTGTATGCAGGATTTGCAGATGGCAATCTTGTCTGTCTGAACGCAGCAGATGAAAATGTGGATCAGAAGGATGAGGACAAGACACCAATCTGGCGGAAGTATGACAGCGGCGGTTATTACCGCAGCGGTGTTTATACCGGTGAAACATATCTGTACGCCTGCGGCCGTTCCGGCAGTCTGTACTGCCTGAATAAGAAAACCGGAGAAACCGTACAGACGATTGCACTTTCCACCGAATTGGGAGCACCTTCCAGTGCCATCAGTTATGCATCCGGCAGCATCTATTTTTCCACAGAGAACGGATATGTATGTGCATATCCACTGACAGAGGACGGATTGCCGGATACAGAGCATGCACAGCAGATCAGACTGGATGACACAATCTGTGGAACCCCTCTGATATATCAGGGAAGACTTTATGTGGGAAGTGCCGGTAAGGATTCGTATGGCACAATTCACAGTCCGTATCATCTGAATGTGGTGGATATCGGAAAAGACGGTACACTGAGCCTGGCTTACCAGATGAATGTCAGCGGATTCCCGAAAGGAAGCGGTACACTGACCACAGCTTATGAAGAACAGACCGGATATGTCTACGTATATTTTACGACAGACAGTACAAATGGAAGTATCTATCTGCTGAAAGATAAAGCAGGGCTTACCAGCCCGGGCGAGGGCAGCGGGCTGCTTTATCAGCAGAGCGAGGTCTATGGAAACGGCAGCGGTACCGTGCTGGCAGATAAAAATGGCAATCTGTATGTCCGGTATGAATCCGGTTGGATGTATGCCATCAAATCTTCCTCCCTGTATCTGGAAAATGTTATCATTTCAGACGGAAATGCCGTCGTTGATGATGGCGGAGCGTTTGACGGGCAGGCAGAAAACCATACGGTGATCCTGGATGCAGGAACTTCTGAGGTTACTATGAAGTTTGAAGTGTCTGATGGAACGCTTGTGACGGTGAACGGTAAGGAAGGAGCAGAGCAGAAGATCCGGCTGGTGGACGGCAAAGCAGAACTTTCCGTAATGCTTGGCAGAGAGGGACAGACCAGAACGTACCGGTTTTCGATTCATACGAAGAGCAGTGACACCAGTCTCAGTCAGCTGCAGGTCAGTTTTTCCACTATCGTGAATGTATTTGAGATGGAAATGGAACCCGCATTCCAGCCGGATATCACGGAGTACAATTCTTCACTTTTCGGAAGTGGAAAGGACAGAGAACCGTATTATATCTGGCCGGTAGCAGCAGACAGCAAGGCGACGGTTAAAGTGACAGCAGTATATGGTGTGGATGGGGTCCGTTCAGGACAGGAAATCACACCGGCCACGGCAGCTTTTGATGATCAGATCCGTGCCCGCTACAAAGTGCGGCCGTTATCTGAGACAGATCCGGCGCGTATCTGCATTACAGTGACAGCAGAGGATGGTGTGACTACACGCAGCTATTATATAAATCTGTACCGGAACAATGACTGGCCGGAATTTACCATTGACCGGGAGAATGTGACGAATCGTACCGCAGATTCCGTGACACTCCGGATCCATGCGAAGATTGACGGGTATCTGTATTACCTGCCGGCCTACCGTGGGGCGTATGCTGATATTCCGGCTGCCAATGAGGTGAAGTCCCAGGGACAGCGTATTGCGATCCATGCAGGAGACCAGGTGGTGACCATTCCGGGGCTGGGAAAAGAGGAATGCACCCTGTATCTATACGAAATGAGTTATGCACAGCGTTTCAGCAATGGGGCGCAGCTTGATATCGCAGCATATACCGGTGGAGATAATCCGCCGGATCCCGTAACACCGACTCCGGGAGATCTGAATCAGGACGGAAAAATCGATATGACGGATCTGTCGTGGATACTGGATGCCCTTACTGCGGGCAGGAGCGTAGATCAGACTATGGGAGATCTGAACGGGGATCATGTAGTAGATATGACGGATGCGGCGATTCTGATGGATCAGATTACCGCAGCGTTATAAAATGATGTAAGTAGCAAAATTAACTTTTGACACGCACATCATAAAACAAAAGGCACCAAAAAAGAAAAGGAGAAGAATCATGAAAGTCAGAAAGAAATTGACAGCATTGCTTGGCGCAACCGTCATGGCAGCAGCAGTAATGTTTGCAGCAGGCGGAACTGTAGATGCAAAGGCAGCAGCAAGTTACAAAGTAGACTGCTCAACAGGAGATGTCAGTGCTTATATCGGGGAAACAGTGGAAATCCCGGTAACTGTAAAAACGGAGCAGAAGCTGAGAGGTTTTCTTGGTAAATTAAAAGGAAACTACGATGAAACTGTACTGGAATTTGAGGGACTTGAGAAAAAAGATCTTCCGGAGAAAGCGATGGTATCCACTGCGGGAGGAAATTTCTCTTACCTGACATCTGCAAAAGATACTACCTTCTCGGAAGCAACGTTTGCATTAAAATTTAAAGTATTAAAATATGTAGATGATCCGGTAGAAGTAGCGATCAAAGGTCTGTATTTCACGGACGGCAATGAGAGCACAGCTCCGGTTGACCTGACTGCACATGTAACAACCAGAGACAAAGCAAGAGAGTTCACAGGTCTTCAGGAGAGAGAAGACGGTATCTACTATGTAAAAGAAGGCGAAGTAGATACTACTTATAACGGACTTTACAATGATGCTGTTTACGGATGGCGTTATGTCAAAGCCGGTAAAGTAGATGCTGAGTACACAGGTCTGTACAATGACAGTGTATGCGGCTGGTGGTACATCAAAGACGGTGCGGTAGATTTTGATTATACAGGGCTCGCTGAGTGTGAGTATGGCTGGTGGTATGTAGTTGGTGGAACCATCGACTATGGCTACACAGGACTGGTATATGACAGCAACTATGGCTGGTGGTATGTAGAGAATGGCAATATCAATTTTGGCTACACAGGTCTGTACAATGACAAGAACTGTGGCTGGTGGTATGTAGAGAATGGAACCATCACATTTGCGTTCACAGGGCTGACAGCAAACGAATATGGCTGGTGGTATGTGGAGAACAGCACAATCACATTTGTACGCACAGGACTGGTATATGACAGCAACTATGGCTGGTGGTATGTAGAGAACAGTGCGATCAACTTCGGTTACACAGGACTGGTATACGACAGTAACTGTGGCTGGTGGTATGTAGAGAACGGTGCCATCAACTTTGGGTATACAGGAACTGTAAGAAATGCATACGGTGTATGGAATGTAGTTGGAGGAGCAGTCAGATTCTAACGTGAATAAGCAAGTAGCGTGGGCAGATTGCGAATAATTATCTGACAATTATTGCATACACATCATTTAGATGGACACAAGGAAGTAAAAAACAGGTTTGTTTCGGACTTTGCAACCGGAACAAACCTGCTTTTGTCAAAAAAAACAGGGGAATTTCATGAACAGACCGGGAAGTAGAAACAGAAAAAATAAAAAGAAAATAACAGGAGCACTGGCGGGAGCCGGAATTGTGGCTCTGTTTCTGGCGCTGATGATTTCTTTTGGAAAGACAGCCCCGGAAAATCCCATGGACAGGAACCGTGCGGATGCATCACGGATGTATCTGCTTTCCTCTACGCTGGATATGGACATGGATCAGCTGGCGAATATCGGAAATGCAAATATTAATGCAGGTGATTCCGCCAATCAGGCAGAACAGGAAGAACAGCAACAGGAAGAAGAGCAACAGGAACAAAATCAGGATACTCCTCAGCAGGAGCAGCAACAGAACCAGGATACACAGAATCAGGATCAGAATATAAGCGATCCGAATATCCAGAACGCAGTGGTTGCCGATATTCCAGGCAGTCTGATGAATCTGATCCAGAAAAACCAGAGCGGCGGCAGCGGAAACGGAAGTTCCGATCAGCCGGGCGATGATCAGGGCAATGGTTCAGGCGATGGAACTAACGGGGGCAATTCCGGAATTCCATCCGATGGTGGTCAGCAGACCACATTGAATCCGTCACAGTCTGCGGCGTTATTTACTACAAGTCTGAAGGACGGAGATGAGGTGACAGATCCGGAGTATCCGTTTACCGTGGATCTGACCGAAAAAGGAAAACAGCTGACATTGGTCAGCATGACAGTGAATTTGAATGGAAGCGGGCGGATCTGCAGGAGCAGGGATTCGCTGACGTTAAAGGAAGGTGCAAACTCGGTCTATGTCACAGTGCGTTTCCGTGACAGTAAATATAACCAGATTGATGCATCGACTAAAATATATACGATCTATTACTACCCGGAAAACGAGGTGGAACTGGTAGTAAGAAATGCAAGGACAGGTGAGTACATCAATGATCAGGATGCACTGACGGTGATGCAGGATTCTTTCTGGATCGAAGTCCGGGCGAGAAAGGCTTCCGGTGGTGTCATCAATGATGTGGCAGCCCGGGTGCGTCTGAATAACAAGATACAGAAAGCAGATTCTGACGGTATCTACCGGATGGGTCTGACACTGGGAAATAACCAACTGAAAGTAACTGCCGGAGAAGGGGGCAACACGCAGAAGACCCTTTCCTGTACAGTGAATTATAAGATCGATAACTTTATGATAAGCTTTGAAAGTTCGATCCGGACAGAGAAGATATCTAACAATCCGGGTATCGGTGATAAAGTATTCAAGGGAATCACGAAGCTGAAATATGCCTCCACATCCGGTGATTTTTCTTTCCGGGTACGCAATTCCACGGTAACCGGTGTGGAGAAGATTGACAAAATCCAGATGACAAATCGTTACGGTACACTGGATATCACAGATCTGGCGGGAGCGGACGGATACATCCAAATTACTCTGGATGCGTCAAGAAGCACCGACATTAAAGTATATTGTACGGATTCTGATGGGGAACCACAGTGGTACACCTGGTCTGTCATCTATGAACGGGTACTGGATCCTGCAGAAAACCAGAGAAAGGCACCGGTCATCCGTGCTGATGTTACAAATGAGACGGTAAACAAGAATCCGTTTATCATTCCGATCAAGGTATTCGATTATAACGGAAATGAGTTAAAGGCAAATCAGAATTTTACACTCTATCTGAACGGAGCATATCAGGACTATCACAGCCGTGAGACGGATGGTACATATGAGTACAATCTGGTTCTGACAGAAGGACCGAATACTGTGGTGATCAAAGCTGTGGACAATGAGGGATACACGGCAGAGAAGACGCTGACGGTTACTTACAATCCGGTGGCGGAAGAGGCAAGGGTGCGTGTGATCGTATCCGGTGAGGTGCTGGGACTTGGTACTATGATCGATGAGACAATTACGGCGAAATCCGATCAGACGGTGGCACAGATCGTGGAAGATCGTCTGGCAGCACATGGTTACAGTACGATTCATGACGGTGTGGCGGATGCGGACAGCTATTTCCTGCGTCATGTCATGAAGACCGGTATCACAGACGGATGGAGCATTTCTGCTGAGGAACGCTCACTTCTGGAGATGCTGGGGTATGATATTGCAGAAGGTCCGAAGAATCCGAACAGTCTGGGAGAACGAGACTTTACTGCTGGTTCCGGTTGGATGGTGACGCTGAATCACTATTATATTGCGCAGACCATGGGAACACGGCCAATCCGTGACGGAGATGAAATCCATCTGATCTACACGCTGAGTGTGGGTAAGGATATTGGAGTGGATACAAGTTCAAGTATCTATGATTAAACAGGAGGATCATGTTTTTCACAGGTGATCGCAGGACATCTGTAAAAATAATGACAGAATAACAGGTTTATAAGGGAGGCAGACAGAATGAACAGTCGTACAGATGCGATCATAAATGAGATTGAAAAAGTAATTATCGGAAAAAGAAATGTTGTGGAGCGTGTGCTGATGGCAATCTTATCAGAGGGGCATATCCTTCTGGATGATGTGCCGGGAACCGGTAAGACCACACTGGCACTGACGTGCTCTGTGGTCATGGGGGTACAGTATCAGCGTATGCAGTTTACACCGGATGTTGTGCCGTCGGATATCGTTGGATTTTCCGTGTATAACAAGGCAACCGGCGGGTTTGATTACAAACCGGGCGTAGTTATGACCAACCTCCTGCTGGCAGATGAGATCAACCGTACGTCCAGTAAGACCCAGTCGGCGTTGCTGGAGGTTATGGAAGAAGGACAGGTGACCGTGGATGGTGTGACACATCAGCTGCCAAAACCGTTTGTAGTGATTGCAACTCAGAATCCGGTTGGTTCTGCGGGAACACAGCTGCTGCCGCAGGCTCAGCTGGACCGATTCGTGATCCGTCTGCAGATGGGATATCCGGATTTCAAGAGTCAGGTGGAAATCCTCAGAGACAGACAGAAAGTAAATCCGCTGGATCATATCAGCAAAGTGATCTCAGGGGAAGATATCATTGCCATGCAGCAGGAAGTGCGTGATATCCATGTGGAGGATTCCATTCTGGAATATGTCACTGCCCTGGCCACAGCCACCAGAGAGCATGAACTGATCCGTCTCGGAGTCAGTCCGCGAGGTGCCCTGGCAATTGTGCGTATGGCAAAGGCACATGCGTATCTGGAAGGCAGAACGTATGTCATTCCGGAAGATGTACAGCAGATTTTTACCGATGTGTGTGCCCATCGAATTATTTTGAACCCGAAAGCAAGAGTTTCTGAGTTGTCTGCGGATGATATTCTCAGACAGGTCATGAAACAGACAAAATCACCGGATATGGGCCGGTAACAGGAGGAGACTATGAAAAAGTCCAGAGTATTATGGGGACTGTGGTTATTGATGTCGGTGATTTTTTGTATGGCGACTGACAGTATGGCAGGATATCTCCTGGTGCTTCTTTCTGTAATCGTTCCGTTGCTGGCGGCTCTTCCGGTACGCCGGGCTGCGAAAAGGTTAGAGACAGAACTGACAATTTCAGCTTATGGAGAGAAAGGCACAGCATTTGCAGGAAAAATCCTGCTGACAAATAAAAGCCTGTTTCCCACAGACCGGATTCTTTGCCGTGTCAGCTGCGAGAATCTTTTGACCGGTGAGAAAGAGGTGATCTCCATTCATATGGCAGCACCGTCCAGAAGCAATACAGATACAGAGTTTCTGCTAAAGAGCCGACATGCGGGCAAGGTACGCCTTTCCCTTCAAAAAATGATCTGTTATGACTCCTTTGGTCTGTTTCCGGTAAAGACAGTGCCATCCCGGGAGATTTCTGCATTTGCACTGGTGGTGCCGGAGAGTTTTTCTCTGGAGACACAGATTGCTTATGGAGAGAGTACAAATATGGATAGTGATGAGTATTCCATGAAAAAGGCGGGCTACGATCCATCTGAGACGTTTGCGATTCGTGAATATCAGCCCGGAGACCGGATCCGTCAGATCCACTGGAAACTGACGGAGAAGTTTGACAATCTCATGGTGCGGGATTATGGACTGCCAATTCAGAATACGATTCTTCTATTGTTGGAGACCGGATATGGTACAGAGGAAGCAGATGCGGATTGTCTGGATGCACTGGCAGAGGCATTGTATTCTGTCTCACAGGAACTGTTGAGTCAGCAGATCATTCACAGCATCGGCTGGCAGAATCACGAGGAAAATACTTTTCAGTGTGTGGAAGTGGAAACAGAGGAAGATTTGAACGCACTGCTGCCGGAATTGCTGGGGGCCGTACCGGGCAGAGATGGCATGAGTGTTGCCGATCATTATATGGAAAGCCGGGAGCAGCTGGAATTTGCACATATGGTGATTTTTTCACAGGCGCATCAGGCGAGCCTGGGCGGATTGGCAAGTCAGTGTATTCTGACGGAAGTGATCTGTTCCGGAGAGGCAGCCGGGTATGATCAGCAGGATGGCATTGCGATTTTGGGCGGAACACCGGAGAATCTGCCCGAGACACTGTCGTATCTTGAAATTTAGAGAAGAATGCAAAAAAATCAGATAGGGAAAATTGCAATGGATGCAAGAGACATCATGGAAAGATAAATGATTATGAAGAATAACAGAAACAGTAATAAAAAGAAAGGCGCGTTTTTACTGCGCCCGGTACAGGTGCAGAATGGAAGGAAAAACCGGCTGACGGCATTTCTGACAGATGTCTGCTTTGTATGGCTCTACCTGGCAGGTATGACTTTCTGGCTGGAGAGTTCCCTGCAGCTTGATATCTCTATTGGAATCTGTCTGCTGGCGGCGCTGGCTGCAGCCCTGCTTCAGCAGCTGGCAGCCGGTGGATGGTCAGAGAATGGTGCCGGAAGACGATGGCTTGGAATTCTGAGCTGGTGTGGTGCCCTGGCGGTGATCGCCCTGGCGGCACATCAGATGTGGCTCAGTGGTATCCATCAGATCTGCAATCATGCAGTTGACATGCTGGGGCATCGGTTTCCGTACCTGTTTTCATCCTATGCTGTGACCGTGGACACTTCTGCTGCACGGTATCTGGCAGTGCTCTGGGTGATGCTTTTGCTGGCACTGGCAGGCGGGTATCTGGTGCGCAGTGGAAACCGGATACTGCTTGGTATGCAGATTGTCTGTATGCTGGTTTTGCAGCTGGTGACAGGTATTGGTCCGGTGCAGATCCGCAGTTTTGTCCCGGTGTTGTGCTGTCTGATCGCTGTGTGGATGCGGGGGCATGGAGAACAGATTGCCGCAGGCAGACAGCGTCTGGCGGCATTGCAGAATGTTATCGGACTGGCTGTTCTGGCAGTTATCGTTCTGGCAGCTGGCAGTCTGACATTAGGAAAACTGGTGCCACAGGATGGGACGGTATTGTCGGATTGGAAAGCAGCAGCCGTGGAAAAAATCCGGGATCTTCGCTACGGAGGCAGTAATGAAGTGCTTCCGGACGGAAGTTTTTCCGGACTGGGTTCCTTTCAGCCGAAGGGGGATGCAGTGCTGACGGTGACGATGAGCCAGCCGGAATCTTATTATCTGCGAGGCTTTATTGGAAGTGATTACACCGGGGATGGTTGGAAAGATACGGATGCGGTGAAACTCTGGAAAAGCCGGGATTTATTTTACTGGCTTCATCGGGACGGTTTTTACGGACAGGAGACATTGTCAGATGCGGCCTTGATTTTTGGCAGTGAGGAAGACCGGACGCAGAAGAATAACATAACCGTGAAAAACACCGGTGGCAGCTCCAGATACTATTATGTGCCGTATGAGCTGGATAGCAGTGCGGATTCCGGTGTGCAGGCAGCACTGGGCGAACAGAAAATCGGAGACAGCACCATCATAGCAGACGGACTGCGGGGACAGCGGCAATATACATACCAGGCACTGCTGCCACAGATTACAAAATATCCGGTCTATACCACAGCATTGCTGGATACAGACGCACTGGATGAGGCAGGCAAAAATTATCAGAATCTGGAATCTTATTATAATGAATTTGTATATCACACCTACCTGGATATGCCGGAGCGGATCCAACGCACACTTTCTTCTCTGCTCGGGGAAGCCAAGATTCCGGAGGGAGAGAAACATGTGGACTATTCAGAGGCAAAGGAGAATATCCTGTATCTTCTGACATCGGCTTATACGGATAGCAATCAGCTGGATGAGCGCTGGACGGGGGATGATTTTATCTTTGATTTTCTGCAGATTTCACAGAAAGGATATTCCGTTCATTTTGCAAGTGCAGCGACCATGATGTTTCGTTATTACGGAATCCCGGCACGATATGTGGAAGGATATCTGATCACGCCGGAGGATGCACAGGCGATGACAGCCGGAGAACCGTATGTGGTGGATGATACGCATGCACATGCCTGGGTAGAATATTATCAGGATGGTGTGGGCTGGCTGCCGTTTGAGACGACACCGTCCTATCTGGATATTATGAACAAGGCGGAGGATTATCAGAATATCAGCGGCGTGTCCGGCGGAAGTTCCCAGGATGAACAGGATATGGAGCAGCAGGAGGAAGAGAAACAGGAGGAAGAAGAACCGGATGAGAAGATTGACTGGGTACAGGTGATTCTGATTCTGCTGGTGATCGGCATCTGTGTGTTGCTTCTTGTAATGATTGCATTCCTGATGTGGGTACTGATACAGCGGCATAAGAGCAGGGTGCTGAAACGGAAGTTTGATGATGAGAATGCCGGAGAGGCAGTCAGAGCCATGTATGAATATACCATGAATATTCTGGCGGCAGCCGGATTAAATATCCGGAATACTTCCCTGTATCGGTATGAGAAGCAGATCGCAAAGATGTTTGACGAAGAAACCGCAGCGGAGTATCATCATATTGTAGATATCCGTCAGGAAGCGGTGTACAGCAGCAATGAGATGACGCCGGAGCAGAAGGCGCAGATGATGGCCTTCAAGGAGAAAATTTGGAAGCGGATCTACACAAATGGAACTCTGATACAGAAACTGCAGTTGAAATATATTTATTTCTTATAGGGAACAGGAAGCGGGAGACAGCAATGAGGAAAAAACAGAAGATTTCAAAAGTGAAGAGAATAGGAACGTGCCTGGTGGCATGTATCATGATCGCGGCGATGACCATTACTTCTGTGCCCCTGTTTCAAACGGAAGTCCGGGCGGCGGGAGTATCCAATCCCTGGGACGGAAGCAGCAGGGAAGTACCGGAGACGGATGAAGACGGTACTTATCTGATCCATAACGGTGCGCAGCTTGCCTGGTTTGCAGATCAGGTCAACAGCGGAAATGGTGAGATCAACGCGAGACTGGAAGATTATATTTATCTGAATAAGTATAATACCTCCCACAAATGGGTGATCATCGGAGACAGCCAGGAGCATCCGTACAAGGGAACCTTTGACGGAAACGGACAGAAAATTGTGTACATGAATGTGGAGATCAATGGGAATATGCCGGAAAAACGCTATGCGGGTCTGTTTGGCGTCATCGACGGCGGAAGTGTCCGCAACCTGACAGTGCTTGGAAAAGTCATGAGTAACTATGCAAGCTATACCACCGACGGGGCCAACGACCAGTTTTACTCCGGAAGCGGCGGTGTGGCCGGTTATCTGAAAAACGGAAGTATCGTAAACTGTGTAAACTATACGAGAACCACCATGGAGGGAGATGCCCTGTATCGAAATGCGGGCGGTATCGCCGGTATCAGCGAGGGCGTGATCTCCCGGTGTGAAAACTATGGAAAGATATCCACCACGGTAGTGATCGCGCAGAACCATGTAGGTGGTATCGTGGGTCTGGTGTCCGGTGCCAATGCGGAAGTAACCACCAGTGTCAACCATGCCAATGTGCAGGGATATTATTGTGTGGGCGGTATTGCCGGAGCGGTAAAAGCCGGAGCGGAAGTACACCTGAGTGCCAATTACGGCGATGTCAAGGGTAACGGTATCATCGGCGGTGTGGCAGGACGGGTGTCCACCACCGGTATGTACAGCAATGGTACCGCAAAAGAATGTGCGGTTTACGATGTCTATAACTTAGGTCTGGTCAGTGGCTATGGAACCACTGCCGGAAGTGAGATGGGCGGTATCGTGGGCGAAGCCGGATATGAGAACTGGAAGCAGGAGGCACTGCCTCCGATGCCGGTGATTGAGCGGGCCTATTCCGTGCCGATCAGCAGTGGTGTGGCCAGAAACGGCGGCATCATCGGTTATCTGCTGAGCGGATGTTATGGAACGGTATATGCCATCAGTTCTTCCAGTTACGGACCGAATGTGGTGGGAGCCACCAACAACCGTGCGGTGAAGATTCTCGGGGAAGCACGGAAAGTGACGGAAGATGAGATGAAGAGTGAAGTGGTGCTGGAAAAACTCGGCAGCGCTTTTACCGCATCCAATGCCTATGATACGGAGAACAAAGGGTATCCGAAGCTGGCATGGCAGAGTCTTCCGACAGAACTGCTGGACCGTATTGATGCGGCACAGCTGGAACTGAGCGGCTGGCTCACGGAGAACAACCGCAAGAAATATGGAAAGAATTATGTCCAGATCGAATCTCTGGTCAAAACATACAAAGAGAAACTGTCAGCGGTAGCCTCTGAGGAAGAACTGGATCAGGTCATGAAGGAAGCCAGAGAGAAACTGACCGCCATCAAGCCGGGGGTCGGACAGGATACGGATCTGGCGGATGCCATTGACAATGGTATTATCGCCCTGGAAGAGTATCACAAGCGTCTGGTGAAAGAAAATCCGGATCTGACAGATGACCAGAAGCTGCAGCTGGAGAATGTGCTGACAGCATGGAAAGAAAAACTGGAGACAGCAGAGTCTGAGGATGATGTGCGGCTTCTGGTGCGTGACGGAAAAGATGCATTGGAAGATGAGATTGCATCATTTACTGCAGATAAGAAACTGGAAGAAGTCCGTGCCAATGCGGTACAGGTACTGACAGATTACCGTGCGTCTGAGACTTACGATGTGGTATGGATGCACAAGATCAAACTGGTTCGGGATGGATTTATCAGTGACCTGCAGAAAGCACAGACAGTGGCAGAACTGAACAAGCTGCTGGAGCAGGCGAAAAATGAGATCGACGCCATCATCGACCAGATTCCGGAGACCGGAGCCTGGGATGGTGTGACAAAGACAGAGCCGAAGGCCGATGAAAACGGAGTTTACCAGATCACCAGCGGTGATGAGCTGGCATGGTTTGCAGATCAGGTCAACCAGGGAAAAGGAAGCCTGAATGCCGTGCTCTGTAACGATATCAGTCTCGGTGGAAAATACTGGACACCGATTGGAAAGAGTGCGGATAAGACGTTTTCCGGAACCTTTGACGGGCAGGGACATGTAATCCGCGGTCTCTATCAGGATGTGGAAAGTGATTTTACAGGGCTGTTCGGCGCTGTCCGGGGAGCCGGAGCATCTGTCAGCCATCTGACGGTATCCGGTAATATCAAACTCGGTGGAAGAGTTACCTATGTGGCAGGAATTGCGGGTTATGTGGCAGGGAAGAACAGTGATGCAAAGGCACAAATCACAGACTGTCACAGCAAAGTCAGCATTACGGTAACCGGGATCCGTACACTGGACGCCGGTGTGGCGGGTGTAGCCGGATACAGTACAAATGCAAAAATCACCAACTGCTCAAATGAAGCGACAGTAGAAATCGTATCGGCAGGACGGGGTGGTCTGACGTATTACGCTGGAGGTATTGTGGGCGTGGCACGAACCGGCTGTCAGATCGAGGCTTGCACGAATAAAGGAACGGTCTGGTCTGCACATGCGGCAGGCGGACTGATCGGTGGTATTCTGACATCGGATATATCCTGTCGTTCCAGCTATAATGCAGGAGATATTTCCGGACTTTACTATGCAGGAGGAATCTGTGGAGTTATGCTGAATGATACCGCAGAATTTAACCGGTGCTATACGTCCGGTACTGTCAATGCAAAGGATTCCGGTCTGGCACTGGGTGCACTGTTTGGCAGGATCACCGGAAGTAAGGAGATGATTCTGTTTGCACTGAAGCGTGCGGACAATATCGGACGTACTCTGGTGGGAAGCTCCGGTGATTTCTCTGCCTGCGGTAAATTTGTCAGTGAAAAAGAACTGAAAAGCGATGATATGTTAAACAATCTGAATGCAGGCGGTAACCAGTATATCCACGATTATCTCGGATTCCAGAACGGTTATCCCATCCTTGCCTGGGAAATGACATTGGAAGATTTTCAGGCCGGTTCTATCTCGTCACTGAACAGCAGTGTCAGCGAAGCAGATTACACCGCAGAAAACTGGAAACAGGTGCAGAAGATTCTGGCGGATGCAGCAGACCGGATTCATCAGGCAGCGGATATGGAGGCAGTAGATGCCATTCGAACAGAAACACAGACAGCCTTAAAAGCGATTGAGACACTTGCCGGTGCACAGGAGCGGAAACTCCAGGAGGCGAAAGAGGAAGCTATCAACCTGCTGGAAAACTATGTGGATCTGGAAAGCTACCGGGATGAGGAAAAGAGCGAGATCCAGTCTCTGATCGCCAATGCGAAGAAATACATTCTGCTGGCAGATACGATTGCGGAAGTAGAACGGCACAGCAGTGAGACAAGAAGCAAGATTGACCGGATTCCGGATGCATGGCAGTATGAGCATCAGCTGGATATGGCAGCGGCAACCCAGGTGGACAGCTATATAATGAATATCGGTGAAGTTATTTATACACCATATGTCAAAATGTCCATTCAGATTGCGAGAACGGCATATGACAGTCTGACGGAGAGACAGAAAAGTATGGTAACGGCATATCAGATCTTGTTGGATGCTGAGAAACAGTGGGAGATTCTGGAAGCAGAAAACAGTTATACAGACGAAGATCTGGCACTGGCGGCAGAGGTGGATAAACTGATCGATGCAATCGGAAGCGTAACCGAGGACAGCGGAGAGGCAATTGAAAAAGCACGTTATGCCTATGACAGTCTCCCGGAAAAAATAAAAACGATTGTTTCACATCCAGAAGTACTGATACAGGCGGAGCAGACCTATAACCAGCTGAAAGCTTCAAAAGTCGTGGCAGCCATTGCCGGAATCGGAGAAGTGACGCTGGAGAAGAAAGAACAGATTTTTGCTGTTCAGGCGCAGTATGAGACACTGACGGAAATACAGAAAAAACTGGTGACGGATTATAACGTACTGGTGCAGGCAATCCGCAGATATCAGAATCTGGTGGTAGTACAGCCGGTAATCCAGCAGATCCATGAGCTGGGCGGAGTGGAGAGTATCACACTGGAGAGTGGAACAGCCATCATGGCAGCCATTAACATGTACAATGCCCTGACCGGTGAACAGCAGGAACTGGTGACAAATTATGATGTACTGGAAATGCTGATCAGAGTCTATGATTCGAAAGCGGCCATTGATCGTGTAACGCGGCTCATTGACAGTATTGGAGCGGTGAGCAGCGCAAGCGGTTCACAGATTCAGGAAGCAAGGGCAGCGTATGATGCACTGACGCTGGATGAGCAGAAACAGATCCGGAACCTGTCGGTGCTGGAGCATGCGGAAGCAGCCTATGCGGCATTGACACAGAATGGCGCAAATGCACGGCCGGGAACGGGAGAAGGAAATCAGGAGACACTGGAGAGCCTGCGAAACGGAGGCAATACGTTCGGACTCAGTGATCTGGCACAGAACGGCCAGAATATGACCGGGGAAGTGGCAGGAACGATAGAAGGAGTGCTGCCGGAAGAAGCCCATGATGCACAGGCGCAGGATCAGACACAGATTCCGGTGGAAGATACGCAACTTCCGGACTGGCTGGCCAGTCAGCTGGATGATGGGGCAGCAGAGGACAGTACAGCGGTAAAGGCGATCGGAAAGGATGGAACATACCGGACACTTCTGTCGGTACTGGTGATCGTATTTACAACCTGCGGCATTCTGACGATTGGTTTTGCGGTGGCGCTGGCTGAGGCAGCAAAAAAACGAAAAGCAACACAGGTTCATTATTAGACAGCAGACCCGGGGCGGATGGTTAATAAGCGATAAGAGAAGCATCGGGCGTAAGTCTGATCGAGATACAAGGTATAGAATGAGATCATATGAGGAGAGAGACATGAGAAAGGGCTACAAAGCAAAAAACAGGTGGAGCGCAGGATTTCTTCTGCTGCTCCTTGTGGCAGTCTGGCTGACTGCCATGCCGCGGCAGGTATGGGCCGCAGATCGGTTACCGGATGTAAAGCAGATGGAGGAAGGCATCGTGTCATGGAAGAGCAGTTCGGAAGGTGAGAAGGAACTGCTGACAGGAGAACTGCGTGATCAGGCCGGGAGCGCCGGCAGTGACTGGTTTGCGTTTGATGTGGCGCGTATGGGAAGTGCTACGGAAGAACAACGGGCAGCATACCTGGCCAGATTGCAGGATGCAGTGGAGGCGGTGTATGCAAACAAAGAAGACAGTATGATGAGATTACGGATTTCCGATATTCACCGTATGGCACTGACTGTCATTGCATGTGGTGGGGATCCGGAAAATTTCGGTACGGATCCGGATGGAAATCCCATCAATCTCATTCATGATACCGTATGGAACAGCAACAGCTGCTGGGGAGACCCGGGGGATCAGGGAATCAACGGTTATATCTGGGCACTGCTGACCATTGACGCAAAGAATTATCAGGAGCCGGAAGGCGCTGAGTGGACCAGAGAAAAACTGGTCAGTGAACTGTTATCCCGACAGCTGGCAGATGGCGGTTTCGGACTGATCAAGACAGACCCTTCTGATGTGGATTTGACTTCCATGGTACTGACGGCATTGGCGCCTTATCGGGGACAGGACAAGACATATACTTATACCGGAATCATTTCCGGGCAGGAAGAGACATCCACTGTGGATGCGGTGGCAGAGAAAGCGTTTGCACGCTTAAGCGAGCTGCAGGCAGATGACGGAAGCATGCTGACTTACGATGAACGTACTTCCGAGAGTATCGCATGGGCGATGATCGCGCTGGCATCCTGGGGCAGAGATCCGGAGCAGGATGGTGCCTTTATAAAAAATGGTAAAACACTCATCGACGGTATGCAGGCATTTTGTCTGGCAGATGGTGGTATCATCCATAGCCTGGATAGCGATGAGAAAGAAACTGAGGGCAATAACATGGCCGGTTATCAGACGCTTTACGGTCTGGAGGCAGTGCGCCGTCTCTGGGAAGGACAGACGAGACTGTTCGAGATGACAGATGCACAGACGGTTTCTGCAGATGCCATTGCGGCAGCAGACAAGAAGCTTCCGGCACTGAGCGATACAGATACAACAGATACACGCAGCAGCGAGGAAGTGGAGGCGGATGTCAGCAACAGAACCTTATATCTGACTGCTGGTATTGCCGTTGTGATCGTTGTGGTAGTTGTGATTTTCCTTGTTCTGGTATTAAAAGAGAGCAAAAAGAAAAAAGCGTCGGCACAAAATGCGCAGCTTGACGACGATGATGATGACGAGTGGTAAGGACAGGATGATGGCATGAAAAAAAATATTGTAATGATCGGAATCATGCTGGTACTGGCACTGGTTCTGATAAGAGGAACCAAAATTCAGTCCGTGGACGAATACTATCTGACGCATATGGAGGATATTCAGGAAGATTCCGAGACCGTTACGATCAGTATCAAATGTGATACCCTGCGTCAGCCTGAGAACTGGGAAAAACTAAACAAACAGTTGAAGGACGAAAAATATGTTCCGAACGATGGTGTCATTCTTCCGGAAACGACCTATGTACTGCGAAAAGGCGATACGGCATTTGATATTTTGAAACGCGCCTGCCAGTACAACAAAATTTCCATGGAATACAACGGTCCGGACACGAACAAGTACAGTACGGTGTTTATCCGCGGCATTAATCATGTCACGGACTATTCCTGTGGAGAACTGTCCGGCTGGATGTATAAGGTAAACGGCAGTTTCCCGGGGAAGGGACCAAGTGCTTATAAGCTGAAGGACAAAGATACGATCGAGTGGGTATATACCTGTGATCTTGGCAGAGATGTCGGAGACGACTATTATGAAAAGATAAAAAATCAGAAAAACAAAAAGAATGGAAACAAAACAGATTCTGAGAAACAAGACACAGAGAAAGAATCAGCAGGAGAGGGGGATGCAAAATGAATGGGTATGAAAGTTATCATCCTGCCGTACAGTTTCTGTACTATGCACTGGCTGTCGGATTTTCCATGGTCAGCATGCATCCGGTGGTGATCGCGGCATCCATAATCGGCGGAATGCTGTTGTTCAGCATCCGAAATACTCCTCGCAAAATTGTAGAAGAATTGTTTTTTTTCTTCTGTCTGTTTTTTATGCTGGCAGTGATGAATCCGATATTTATTCACAGTGGTGAGACCATTTTGTTTTTTATGAATGATAATCCTGTGACGCTGGAAGCACTGATCTATGGAACAGTTTCGGCCGGTATGCTGGTGGGCGTGCTGCTCTGGTGTAAATGTTATACGACAATTCTGACTACAGACAAATTCCTGTATCTGTTTGGAAAAATCATTCCAAAGATGGGACTGATCTTGTCTATGGTATTCCGGTTTATTCCACTGTTTAAACTGCAGATCCATAAGATCAATCAGGCTCAGAAGACCATGGGACTTTATGCCACAGACAGTATTCCGGACAAAATCGGCGGCGGTATGCGTGTTTTTGACAGTCTGCTTGCCTGGTCGATGGAAAACTCCATTGACACGGCGGATTCAATGAAAGCAAGAGGATATGGTCTGCCGGGAAGAACCAGTTTTACACTGTTTAAGTTTCAGACCAGAGATGCCATTGTAATGGGGATCATGGGTGTGCTGGCAGTGATCACACTGTTTTGTTTCCTGAAAGGATCTTTTGAAATGTATTATTATCCGTATGTAGCTGATATCAAAACAGACCATCTGGCTGTTGTCGGATATGTAAGTGTTTTAATATTTATGTGTATTCCGGGTATTTTGGAATTGAAGGAGAAAGTGTTATGGAGTTACTTAAAGTCGAAAATCTGACTTTTACATATCCGAAGCAGAATCCGGATGCGGCTGAGCCAGAACCGACGCTTCAGAATGTATCTTTTCAGGTGCAGGAAGGAGCGTTTGTGGTGGTTTGCGGAGAATCCGGATGTGGCAAAACCACGTTGCTGAAACTGCTGAAGCGGGAGCTTGCTCCGGCAGGAGAACGTTCCGGAAACATCTGGTTTCACGGCGTGGAACAGGCAGCGTTGACGGAACGGGAAGCTGCCTGTGAGATTGGATTTGTTTTACAGAATCCGGAGAATCAGACAGTAACAGATAAAGTCTGGCATGAACTTGCGTTTGGGCTGGAAAATATGGGGGTACCGACCCCGGTCATTCGTCGTCGAGTGGCAGAGATGGCATGTTTTTTTGGAATTGATGACTGGTTCCGGAAAAAAACCACAGAACTTTCCGGAGGTCAGAAACAGCTGCTGAACCTTGCAGCTGTCATGGTCATGCAGCCAAAACTGCTGATATTGGATGAACCGACAAGCCAGTTGGATCCGATCGCAGCTTCTGACTTTATCAATACACTGCGAAAAATCAACAAGGAACTTGGCCTGACCATCATTATGACAGAGCATCGTTTGGAGGATGTTTTCCCGGTGGCAGATCAGGCGCTGATCATGGACCAGGGCAGAGTCTTGTTGATGGAGCCGCCGCGGCAGGCCGGTAAAGATCTGAAAAAACTGAATTCAGATCACAAGATGCTGGTTGGTATGCCAAGCGCCCTGCGGATTTATCATGGACTGGATGTGGAAGAGGAAGAGTGTCCGCTGACTGTCCGTGACGGGCGGATGTTTCTGGAAAAGAATTACCGCAATGAAATCCGCCATTTTGAACGGAAGAATGAGACTGTTTCCGAGGATGCACCGTTTGTCATGCGCATGAAGGATATCTGCTTCCGGTATGCGAAGGATCTGCCGGATGTGCTGGATGGGGTAGCACTGTCCGTACGCCAGGGCGAGATTATCAGCCTTCTGGGTGGAAACGGTGCAGGCAAGACAACACTGTTGAAAATCATCTCCGGAACCTGCAAACCGTACCGCGGCAAAATTGAAGTATTTGGAAAGCGTCTGCAGAAATATTCCGGAAAAGAGCTGTATGTGAACAAACTGGCATTTCTGCCACAGAACCCACAGACTGTATTCTTAAAAATGACTGTGCGGGAAGATTATGCGGAAGTGCGAAGAACCATGGGATACAGCAAAGAACAGATGGCACAAAAGACAGAGGAGATTGCTGCGACGCTGCACATCGAACACCTGCTGGACCGCCATCCGTACGATCTCAGCGGCGGCGAGCAGCAGAAAGCAGCCATTGGAAAAATTCTGCTGCTGCAGCCGAAACTGCTTCTGTTAGATGAGCCGACGAAAGGCATTGATGCCTGGTCCAAACGGCAGCTTGGAATGCTTCTGAAACAGTTGAAACAACAGGGCATTACCATTATCATGGTAACCCATGATGTGGAGTTTGCAGCAGAAGTTTCTGACCGCTGCGGACTGTTTTTTGATCATGAGATCACATCTCTGGATGTACCGGAGGAATTTTTCTGTAATAATAACTATTATACGACGGCAGCCAACCGTATTTCCCGCAAGGCTTTTGATAACACCATTACCTGTGAGGAAGTCATTGCTTTGTGCAGGCAGAACGGAAAAAAAGCGGATACTTCTGTACAGATGCAGGAGCGGAGGTAGCATATGAGCAGTGAAAAACGACGAATCAGGAATGATGTGATCATGATCGGCAGCATAGTGGCGTTGATCGTTCTTGGCGTGCGGTTGTTTTCTGACCGGAGGTATACGCTAGTGTCCATGATGATTGCATTTCTGGCATGCTTCTTTTTCTATCTGACTTATGAGAAGAAAGAAGGCAGTATCCGCCGGATGGTCATGATCGCAGTTATGACGACCATCACGGTCATCAGCAGACTGATCTTCGGTGTAGTGCCCGGCTTCAAACCGATGTCAGCCATTATCATTCTGACCGGTATTTTTATGGGGCCGGAGTGTGGGTTTCTGGTAGGATCCCTCTCTGCACTGACTTCGAATATTTTCTTTGGACAGGGGCCATGGACTCCGTTTCAGATGCTGACATGGGGAATCATCGGATTTTTGTCCGGACTTCCGGGGCTGCGAAAAGTGCTGCGCAACCGCATACCGCTGATAATCTGGGGCATGCTGATGGGAATGCTGTATTCCGGTATTATGGATATCTGGACAGTGCTGGATCTGACAGGTGTGTGGTCCTGGAAACGGTATCTGATGGCACTGAGCACAGCTGTACCATATATTATTGCCTATATGTCATCCAATGTGGTCTTTTTGATGATTGGATTAAAACCGTTGGGTGAGAAGCTGAATCGTGTGCAGACGAAGCATGGGATTTTTTAATACAGTTGCTTTTTTGATAGAGGTTATGTTATACTAAGTCCGCTTACATAAAACGCAGTACATATATGCGTTTATTTATGTAAGCGGACTTAGATTTTTGTTACTACACAGAATCCGAAGAAAATTTAAAGAGATTGTTTAGTGAGGAGTTGAGAAGATGTTTAAAGTGAATGACAACTATCAGAAACTTCCGGGCAGCTATCTGTTCAGCACGATTGCAAAAAAAGTAAGTGCATACCAGGCTGCAAATCCGGAGAAAACATTGATTCGTCTTGGAATCGGTGATGTTACCCAGCCACTGGCACCTGCAATTATCGATGCAATGCATGGTGCAGTTACAGAAATGGGAAATGCAGAGACCTTCCACGGTTATGCACCGGATCTCGGATATGAGTTCCTGCGCACTGCCATTGCGGACAATGACTATAAAGCAAGAGGATGCGACATCAGCGCAGATGAGATTTTTGTATCCGACGGAGCAAAGAGTGATTCCGGAAATATCCAGGAGATTTTTTCCGTAGATAACCGCATCGCTGTATGTGATCCGGTTTACCCGGTTTATGTGGATTCCAATGTTATGGCAGGCAGAACCGGCACTTACGATCCGAAGACTGAGATGTGGAGCAATGTCATCTACATGCCATGCACAAAAGAGAACAATTTCGTTCCGGAGTTCCCGAAGGAAGATCCGGACATCATTTATCTGTGTCTGCCAAATAATCCGACAGGTACTACCATCACAAAAGACCAGCTGCAGGAATGGGTTGACTATGCCAACCGGATCGGTGCAGTGATCATTTATGACGGTGCATACGAAGCATACATTTCCGAGGATAATGTAGCTCATACGATCTATGAGTGCGAAGGCGCAAGAACTTGTGCCATCGAGCTGAAGAGTTTTTCAAAAAATGCCGGATTTACAGGTGTCCGTCTCGGATATGCCGTTGTTCCGAAAGACTTGAAATGCGGCGAGGTATCCTTGCATCAGATGTGGGCAAGACGTCACGGAACCAAATTCAACGGAGCTCCGTACATCGTACAGCGTGCCGGTGAGGCTGTATACAGCGAGGCTGGCAAAGCACAGTTAAAAGAACAGGTTGCATATTATATGAAAAATGCAGCAGCCATCAAAGGCGGACTGCAGAACGCAGGCTTTGAGGTGTTTGGCGGTGTGAACGCACCATATATCTGGTTAAAGACACCGGATCAGATGACATCCTGGGAGTTTTTCGATTACCTGCTTGAAAAGGCAAACGTTGTAGGTACACCGGGATCCGGATTCGGACCGAGTGGAGAGGGATACTTCAGACTGACAGCATTTGGAACGTATGAGAATACACTTGCTGCTCTGGAGCGTATCAAAGCGTTATAGGAAATTATGATAAAAAACTGTCGCATTTCGGTGCGGCAGTTTTTTAAAATTAAGAAAATCTATTTGCTTTCATTGTAAATAGTGGTTTGAACATGCGCATTTTAATGCGTGGCAAAAGAAAACACAAGAGAAAAGACGTCTTAGTCTGTCTCTTGTGTTTTCTTGCATTTATTTCTTGAAAGATGCACGTTTTCTTAAAGTCGGATCAAGGATTTTCTTACGGATTCTCAGGCTTTCCGGAGTTACTTCCAGAAGCTCATCGGTATCAATGAAGTCAAGTGCCTGCTCCAGACTCAGAATTCTCGGCGGTGTCAATGTCAGTGCCTCGTCAGCAGAAGAGGAACGTGTATTGGTCAGATGTTTCTTTTTGCAGACATTTAATTCAATATCCTCACCACGGGAACACTGTCCGATGACCATGCCGGAGTATACTTTTTCACCAGGTCCGATAAACAGGGAACCACGCTCCTGTGCGGAGAACAGACCGTATGCTACGGACTCACCGGACTCGAAAGCAATCAGGGAACCAAGTTTACGATACTGGATATCTCCACGGTATGGTTCATAGCCACAGAAAATGGTATTGATGATGCCGTTACCTTTTGTGTCTGTCATAAAGTCACCACGGTAACCGATGAGACCACGGGACGGAATCTTGAATTCCAGACGGGTATAACCGCCGCTGATGCTTCCCATATTCTGCAGCTCACCTTTACGCTGGCTCAGTTTCTCGATAACAACACCGGTGAACTCATCCGGTACATCGATGTAAGCCTGTTCCATTGGCTCTGTTTTTTTGCCATTCTCATCTGTATGGTACAGAACTTCTGCTTTACTTACTGCAAATTCATAACCTTCACGACGCATGTTCTCGATCAGAACAGACAGATGCAACTCGCCACGACCGGATACTTTGAAGCTGTCGGCACTGTCGGTTTCCTCTACACGGAGGGAAACATCTGTGTTCAGCTCTTTGAAGAGACGGTCACGGATATGACGGGAAGTAATGTATTTTCCTTCCTGACCTGCCAGCGGGCTGTCATTTACGATGAAATTCATGGAGATGGTCGGCTCGGAAATCTTCTGGAACGGGATCGCTACCGGATTTTCCGGATCACAGATCGTATCACCGATATGGATATCAGCGATACCGGAGATCGCTACGATGGATCCGATCTTTGCTTCTTTTACTTCTACTTTATTTAATCCGTCAAACTCATACAGTTTGCTGATGCGGACTTTTTTCTGTTTTTCCGGATCGTGTGCGTTCAACATGATGGCATCCTGGTTCACACGCAGGCAGCCGTTGTCGACTTTGCCGACACCGATACGTCCAACGTACTCATTGTAGTCGATGGTACTGATCAGAACCTGTGTATTTGCATCCGGATCACCTTCCGGAGCCGGAATGTAGTTTAAGATTGTCTCAAACAGCGGCATCATATCTTTCGGCTCGTCGTCAAGACTCAGGGTTGCATAACCGTTCTTTGCAGATGCGTAAACGAATGGGCAGTCAAGCTGCTCATCGGAAGCATCCAGATCCATGAACAGTTCCAGAACTTCGTCGATGACTTCATCCGGTCTTGCCTCAGGACGATCGATTTTGTTAATGCAGACGATAACCGGAAGATTCAGTTCCAGTGCTTTCATCAGAACGAATTTTGTCTGAGGCATAGCACCCTCAAATGCGTCAACCACAAGGATAACGCCATTTACCATTTTCAGGACACGCTCTACCTCTCCTCCGAAATCAGCATGACCCGGAGTATCAATGATGTTGATTTTTGTATCTTTGTAAAATACTGCAGTATTTTTAGACAGAATCGTGATTCCTCGTTCACGCTCGATGTCATTGGAATCCATGACACGTTCCTGCACTTCCTGATTCTGACGGAAGACGCCGGATTGTTTCAGCAGCTCGTCTACCAGTGTTGTTTTGCCGTGGTCTACGTGAGCGATGATAGCAATATTACGAATGTCCTCTCTTTTTGTTTTCATTACATGTATCCTTCCTTCTGAATAAATCAGTTGTTTATAGTTTCGTCTATCGAAATGATAGAAAATGTAGTCTTTATATCAGTGCAACCAATTTATTTTATCACAAAATGAGAATTTGACAAGAGGAAGAATAAAAAATGTTATCGACAAAAATAACTATAATATTCATTCACTGAATGATACATTATGGGAGCCGGAAGACAAAAGCTGCTGCAGAAAACCCAGACCACAGAGGGGAGCGTTTCTGCTGAAGTTCAGGTTCTAAACGCGAAAAAAAAGAATAAATTAAAAACACAAGGAAGTACATGTAGAAAGATACATGTGAAGAAGGGAGCACAATTATGACAGATAAATTGTTTGAAAACAACCAGGTGACAATGATGGGTGAGATTGTTTCAGCGTTTCAATTCAGTCATGAAGTATTTGGAGAAGGTTTTTACATGGTGGAACTGGCGGTGAGCCGTCTGAGTAATTACTCCGATTATATCCCGCTGATGGTTTCAGAACGCCTGATCGATACTGAACAGGATTACACCGGGCAGTTCATCCGGATCAGCGGACAGTTCCGGTCTTATAACCGCCATGAAGAAAAGAAAAATCGTCTTGTGCTGTCGGTGTTTGTCAGAGAACTGGAGTTTTTGGATGAGATAGATGAAAATGAGAAAACAAACCAGATCTTTCTGGATGGCTATATCTGCAAAGAACCGATTTACCGAAAAACGCCTCTGGGAAGGGAGATTGCCGATGTGCTGCTGGCAGTGAACCGGTCTTATGGAAAGTCAGATTACATACCATGCATCTGCTGGGGCAGAAATGCACGGTTTGCCTCCGGGTTCACAGTGGGATGCCACATTCAGATTGTTGGCAGGGTGCAGAGCCGGGAATATGTCAAACGGATCAGTGAGGAAGAAGTGGAGCACCGGGTGGCATACGAAGTATCTGTGAGCAAGGTGGATCTGTTGGAAGACGAATAGAAATATTTGCATTTTTTGGATAAATGTGCTATCTTAAATCCGGTTTGAGGATCGTTCTGATGCTGCAAATGTAGAAATAAAGCATCCGATACAGAATATGCAGGCTGCAAAGAAGCATATGTGACTTCAAAGGAGGAGACTATGAGTACAGGAAAAATACAGGTATATTATGGTGCCGGCAGGGGAAAGACATCGGCGGCATTAGGATATGCCATTCATGAGGCAAGCAAGGGAGAATCCGTCATTGTAATTCAGTTTTTAAAACGGAAAGATGAAGATGAGATCAGCTTTCTCGGACGTCTCGAACCGGAGATCCGTCTGTTTCGTTTTCAGAAATCAGAGAAATATTACAATGAACTGCCGGATGAAGGACAGTTAGAAGAGCAGATGAATATGAAAAACGGTATTAACTATGCCAGAAAGGTACTGCAGACAGGGGAATGCAATATTCTGATCCTGGATGAGGTACTGGGACTTCTGAATGAGCAGATTGTGTCAGAAGAGGAGATTGTTCAGTTGATGGAACTGAAATCCGATGATATGGATCTGATCATGACCGGACAGATCATCAGCGACGGTATCATTACTCATGCAGATGAGGTGTATGAAATCTGCATCAAAAAGGAAGGATAGAAGAAATCCTTCTGTGAACTATAATAAATATGTGAAAAGTCTGTATAAAAATACAAACCGAAGGTTGACAATTCTGTTTCAAAGTGTTATATTGAGCACCAACAAAACATTAACAGATAGAGGTTGCGTGGATTAAGAGTAATCTGCCGTATGTTCCGATTCACAGATGAGGGCAGAGGAAAGGAAGACACGCCGAAAGAATATATGGGAACGGCTGTATATTGCTTGGGGGCAATGTGAAGAACATTGTAACTGTCATCGGAAACGATGGTGCGCTATCACTGAAATAGGACGTTTAATTCGTTTGTGTATTTAAGACATGAATCAGTTTCAGGAACCAGCGCGTGAGCTGGTTCATTTTTTTGTCAATCTATTCAGAAAAAGCAGTAATTCGTTTCGTTTGTTGAAAGTATATAGGTAGGAGGAGTTTGAAATGCCAATTTTCAAAGGAGCAGGTGTTGCAATTGTTACACCGATGAAAGAGAATTTAGAAGTTAACTATGAACTGCTGGAGAGAAACATCAATTATCAGATTGATAACGGTACAGATGCCATTATTATTGCCGGTACAACCGGTGAGAGTGCAACTTTATCCGAAGAAGAACATAAAAAAGTTGTAAAAGCAGCCATTGAGTTTACAAAACACCGTGTTCCGGTCATTGCAGGAACCGGTTCTAACAGTACGCAGACAGCCATAGAGCTTTCTCAGGAAGCTGACAAAGACGGTGCAGATGCTGTTCTGATCGTAACACCTTACTATAACAAAGCAACACAGAAAGGTCTTATTGCACATTATACCAGCGTTGCAAATTCTATCAAAGTGCCGGTGATTATGTACAATGTTCCGTCCAGAACAGGCTGTGGACTGAATCCGGAGACCATCGCACATCTGGTAAAAAATGTAGATAATATCGTAGGTCTGAAAGATGCCACCGGAGATCTGTCTCACGCAGCAAAAACCATGAACCTGTGTGACGGAAAACTGGAACTGTATTCCGGAAATGATGATCAGGTAGTTCCGCTGTTATCACTGGGCGGTCTGGGTGTGATTTCTGTATTATCCAATATCGCACCGCGCCAGACCCATGATATCGTGATGGAGTTTCTGGAGGGAGATTATAAGAAAGCAGCAAAATTACAGCTGGATGCAATTCCATTGATCAATGCATTATTCTGTGAAGTAAACCCGATTCCGGTAAAAACAGCCATGAACATGCTTGGCTGGGAAGCTGGTCCGCTGAGAGCACCACTGTGTGAGATGGAAGATGCACACAAGGAGATGCTCCGTCAGGAAATGATCAGATACGGTTTATTAAAATAAATACAATAAATTGTCTTGCCCCCGCATGATGTGCGGGGGTATTATTAAATAGAAAGATTACGGAGGAAGATAAATTATGACAAAAGTAATTATGAATGGATGCAACGGACATATGGGTCATGTGATCAGTGATCTGTGTGAAAAAGATCCTGAGATTGAGATCGTGGCAGGCATTGACATCAACACGGAGCAGCATTACGGCTATCCGGTATTTGCAAATATTGGAGACTGCGATGTGGCAGCTGATGCCATTATTGATTTTTCACATGTCAGCTGTATTGATGCTCTTATGGCATATTGCGTATCCCGTCAGATTCCGGTGGTTGTATGTACCACAGGTCTTTCCGGTGAGCAGGACGCTCTGTTAAAAACATCCAGCGAGAAAGTCGCTGTATTGAAATCAGCAAATATGTCTCTGGGTGTGAATACTTTGATGGAATTGCTTCAGACGGCTGCAAAGGTGCTGGCTCCGGCAGGATTTGACATGGAGATCGTGGAGAAACATCACAATCAGAAGCTGGATGCTCCGAGCGGAACTGCCATTGCGCTGGCTGATTCCATGAATGAAGCACTGGATGAGGCATATTCCTACAAATATGACCGTTCTCAGGAACGTAAGAAACGTGACAAATATGAGATCGGCATTCAGGCGGTCCGCGGCGGTAATATCGTCGGTGAACATGAAGTAATCTTTGCAGGAACGGATGAAGTGATCACATTCAAACATACTGCATATTCCAAAGCCATCTTTGGCAAGGGAGCCATTGAGGCAGCAAAATATCTGGCAGGAAAACCGGCCGGATTTTACGGAATGGCAGATGTGATCAAGAGTGCATCCTAAAACACGAACGATTTAATAAGGGGGATAACCAGGCATGGAAAATGCAGATATCAAGTATTTGAAGGTACTGGCAACACAATATCCAAACATTGCAGCAGCAGCGACAGAAATCGTCAATCTGAAGGCAATCTTAAGTCTGCCGAAAGCCACAGAGCATTTTATTACAGACGTTCACGGGGAATATGAACAGTTTCGGCATGTTATGTGCAACGGTTCCGGAGCCGTACAGCGCAAGATTGAAGACGAATTCGGAAGTTCTCTTGGAATTCCGGAGAAACGTACTCTGGCGACATTGATCTATTATCCGGAATTGAAGATCAAACAGATTGAGGGAAAACTGACACAGCGGGAAAATCTGGAAGACTGGTATAAAGTGACAATCTTCCGTCTGATCCGCGTGTGTAAAAATGCATCATCCAAGTATACCCGTTCCAAAGTGCGGAAATCATTGCCAAAAGATTTTGCATATATTATTGAGGAACTGATGACAGGAAGACCGGATGTGGCAGATCAGGAAGCGTATTATAATGAAATCATCAACTCTGTCATCCACACCGGCAGAGCCGCACAGCTGATCATTGATTTCTGCTATCTGGTGCGTAGATTTACCGTAGATCATCTGCATGTGGTAGGCGATATTTTTGACCGAGGTCCATACCCGCATCTGATCATGGATGATCTGATGACTCATCATTCTGTGGACATCCAATGGGGAAACCACGATATCCTGTGGATGGGAGCAGCGGCCGGTTCCGTACCATGTATGTGCAATATGCTGCGTATTTCCGCCCGTTACGGCAACCTGGCAATTCTGGAGGATGCGTACGGGATCAATATGATCCCACTGATGCGGCTTGCCATTGATTGCTATCAGGGACATACAAGTAAGACATTCAATGTTCATGTGCGGGATGATGATAAGGAATACGACAGAGATTATGCAGAGATGGATGCCATGATGCACAAAGCCATCACCATCATTCAGTTCAAGGTGGAAGGGCAGCTGATCAAGAAGCATCCGGAGTGGAATATGAAGGAACGTCTGCTGCTGGACAAGATTGATTATAAGCAGGGAACCATCAAACTGGGCGGCAAAGAATATCCGTTGAATGACACCTATTTTCCGACCATTGATCCAAAGGATCCATATAAACTGACTCATGAAGAGGAAGACGTAGTGGAACGACTGAAAAACAGCTTTCTCGGCAGTGAGCGTCTGCAGCGTCATATCCGGTTCCTGTATACAAAAGGAAGCCTCTATAAAGTATATAATGGAAACCTGCTGTATCATGGATGCGTGCCGTTGAATGAGGATGGCAGTTTTATGAAAGTCAGGATTTTTGACAAAACTTACAGTGGAAAGGCGTTGTACGATATTCTGGAGCATTATGCCAGAAAAGGATATTATTCCATTGATCCGCAGGAGAAGCAACGAGGTGAGGATATCCTGTGGTTTATCTGGAAAAACAAACATTCACCGGTGTTTGGAAAAGAACGTATGGCGACGTTTGAGCGTTACTTTATTGATGCCACGGAAACGCACGAAGAGCCAAAAAATGCTTACTACCGTCTCTTTGAGAAGGAAGAGATCGTAGATAAGATTCTGAAGGAATTCGGACTTCCGGTGCAGGGGGCACATATCATTAACGGTCATATTCCGGTCATTGTGAAAAAAGGTGAATCACCGGTAAAATGCGGCGGCAAGCTGTTGGTCATTGACGGTGGATTTTCCAAGGCATATCAGCCGAAGACCGGCATCGCCGGCTACACGCTGATCTACAACTCCTACGGTCTGGTATTGGCAGCACATGAGCCATTTACTTCTATGGAAGATACGGTGCTGAATGAGACTTGCATCCATTCCCATATCGTCATGGAACAGAATGTGGTGAAACGGAAAACCGTAAACGATACCGATACCGGAAAGGTATTGCGGGAGAATATTGCGGAACTGGAAGAACTGCTGCAGGCGTATCGAAGTGGTATGCTGGTGGAGAAGTTCTGAAAAACAGAATAATGAGATTCGAAAGAGGAATCAGCTGATTTTATATTTATTTTAGAATTGCTGCTTCCTCTTTTTGTTGACAATAATGATTAACAGTGTTAATATTTAGCGACAGTTAATTGTTAACACTGTTAAATATTGGGACGAGAAAAGCGTTCTCACTGAAGAGCATATGGAATGATAAGAACAGTGGGGTGTTTTGGAGCATAAGGAAAGGAGGACTATCCGGGAGTTATGGAAAATGCAAAGGATAAGAAAGAGGAACAGACAAAGAATGCGGATACTTCTGCAGCGCGTGAGATGGGATGCAGCTGTGCCGGATATATGGAACGGATAAAGGCCATAGACTCGATGGAAGATATGGAGCAGAACGTGTGGGAGGCACTGCATATGTTCCGAAAACTGAATATCGGAAGTATTCTTCCACACCTGAACAAAGGCGAGTTTGTATTGATGAACGGCATTTACCATGTGCAGAAGAAAATCAGTTCCGAGCATGGTGTAAAGATGTCTGATCTGGCGGAATATACGCATGCGCTGCCTCCGGCAGTGTCACGCAGTATCAAAGCATTGGAAGAAAAAGGATATGTCAGACGTTTTGTGGATCAGAAAGACCGAAGAAATACACTGGTGGAGATTACAAAATCCGGGCAGGAGGTTCTGGATGAATCCAATAAGATTACGAATGAATTTATCCGCCGGGTATTTGAAAAAACGGATAAAGAAGAAATGGCGCGGCTGGTGAGTTATATTCACCAGCAATATGATCTGGCCAAAGAAGAACTGGAAAAAATCCGGCAGAGCCAGAAGAAAGCAGCTGATAAGCATACCGGTGCAAATCATAGTGCGAATGTCCGCTTTACAGACAGCTGAATTTGGAAACGCTTAGCGTAGTAGTAGTAGTAAACAGAAAGGAAATCACGGAAATGAAGAAGATTTTTAAGAACATGATTCCGTACTGGAAGACGATTCTTGTGATCGTGGCAGTGCTTGTGCTCCAGGCATACTGTGATCTGGCATTGCCGACTTATACTGCAGATATCATCGATGTGGGAATTCAGAACAAGGGTATCGAGTACAGTCTTCCAGAGGAGATAACAGCGGAGGAATATGAAGATGCACAGCTTTTTATGACAAAAGAAGAAAAAACGCTGTGGGCATCCAGCTATGAAGCGACACAGCATGAGACATATGAGCGTTCAGTGACAGACAAAGAGACGCTGGGTGAGCTGGATTCCGAATTTGCCATACCGCTGATCCTGAATTATCAGATGTCCCGGATGGAAGAAGCACAGTTCAAAAAACTGCTTGCAGAGCAGACCGGCGGGGACGTATCGGTATATGAACAGATGAGTCTGGAGCAGATTGGCCAGATGATGGGAACAGAGTTGAAAGTATCAGAAAAAGAAGTGGAACAGGAGGATGGAAGTACACAGACGGTAACCTGTGTGGATATCCGTCCGATGTTTGAAGCAATGATCAAGAGCGGGCAGATGGATGAGGATGCAGTGCTTTCCATGCGGGATTCCATGCAGAAAATGGTGGATGCCATGGGAGATTCCATGATCACGGCCAGCAAAGCAGCCTATGCGGCATCCTGCGATGAAGCAGCCGGTCTGAACCTGGCACAGATCCAGACATCCTATCTGTGGAAAAAAGGATTGCAGATGGCTGGTCTGGCTGCAATTATGATGGCCTGCGCTATTTTTGTATCCTATCTGGCATCCAAAGTGGGAGCCGGTGTGGGACGTTCTCTGCGCGGTCGCCTGTATGAGAAAGTCATGCATTTTTCCAATGCGGAGATGGAGCATTTCTCCACAGCATCTCTGATCACTCGAAGTACTAATGATGTACAGCAGATCCAGATGGTGACAGCAATCTTTCTGCGGATGCTTGCCTACGCACCGATCCTTGGTATCGGCGGTATCATCAAAGTAATACAGACAAGATCCGGCATGGGCTGGCTGATCGTAGCGGCGGTCATCGTGATCTTTGCATTTGTCATGATCCTGATGAGTGTGGCACTGCCGAAGTTCAGGCAAATGCAGGAAAAAGTGGATGATGTCAATCTGGTTTCCAGAGAGATTCTTACCGGTCTTCCGGTTATCCGTGCATTCCGTCGTGAGGATAAAGAGGAAGAACGGTTTGACGGTGTGAACCGTGAACTGACAAAGACCATGCTTTTCACAAACCGTGTCATGACGCTGATGATGCCCGGCATGATGCTGATCATGTATGCCCTGACCGTAGCCATTGTCTGGGTGGCAGCTAAAAAAATAGATCTTGGAGTGATGCAGGTTGGTTCCATGACTGCATTTATCACGTATGCGATGCTGATCGTTATGGCATTCCTGATGCTGACAATGATGTCTGTTATGCTTCCGCGTGCCGGTGTGGCAGCAGACCGTATTGATGAAGTATTGCATACAGATTTTACAATCCGGGAAGCAACAGAACCGAAACATATCGAAACATCAGAGGGTGTGTTGAAATTTGACCATGTGGATTTCACATATCCGGGCAGCAGGGAGCCGGCGATTCACGACATTGACTTCACTGCTTATCCGGGGCAGACTACGGCGATCATCGGAAGTACCGGTTGTGGAAAATCTACGATCGTGAATCTGATTCCGCGTCTGTATGATGTGACGAAGGGAAGCATAACACTGGACGGTATTGATATCCGGGAACTTTCTATGAAAGACCTGCGTCAGCAGATTGGATTTGTACCGCAAAAAGGTGTGTTGTTTTCCGGAACGATTGCGTCCAACCTGCGTTTTGGAAACGCCGAAGCAACGGATGCCCAGGTAGTTCAGGCAGCACAGATTGCCCAGGCGGAAGAATTTATCGAAGAAAAACCGGAGAAATATGAATCTCCGATCGCTCAGGGCGGAACGAACGTGTCCGGAGGACAGAAGCAGCGTCTTGCCATTGCCCGTGCCATCGCAAAACATCCGAGAATCTTTGTGTTTGATGACAGCTTTTCCGCACTGGATCTGAAGACAGATGCAAAACTGAGGAAAGCACTCTCAGATACCGTTCAGGAAAGCACGGTGATCATCGTGGCACAGCGTATCAGTACAATTTTGCATGCAGATCAGATCCTTGTGCTGGATGAAGGGGAGATTGTTGGAAAAGGAACCCATGAGGAATTGATGAAACACTGTACGGTATATCAAGAGATTGCAAAATCTCAGATGTCCGCAAAAGAACTTGGCCTGACAGACGGAGAGGAGGGTAAGTACCATGAGTAATGAAAGAAATATACATTCTGCTTCCCGACCGAGACGCAGAATGGGACCGGGCAGAGGGATGGTCCCGGGTGAAAAGGCAAAAGATCTGAAAGGTGCCCTTGGAAAAATTCTCCGCTATATGGGAAAATATAAGATCGCCGTTGTGTTTGTCATGATCATCGCGGCATGTTCCACAGTATTCAGTGTGCTTGGCCCGAAGGTACTTGGTAAGGCGACGACAGGCCTGGCAGAAGGTCTGATGGCAAAAGTAGCCGGAACCGGTGGCATTGATTTTTCCTATATAGGAAAAGTGCTGCTGTTTGTACTTGGTTTATATCTGCTCAGCTCTGTCCTGAGTTTTGTGCAGGGATGGATCATGACCGGTATCACACAGAAAATCTGTTACCGGATGCGAAAAGAAATTACAGAAAAAATAAACCGCATGCCGATGAAATATTTTGAGAGCCGTACTTACGGTGAAGTGTTATCCAGAATTACGAATGATGTGGATACGCTGGGGATGGGGTTAAACCAGAGTGTGACCCAGATCATTACATCTACGGCCACCATCATCGGTGTGCTGGTGATGATGCTCAGTATTTCTCCGCTGATGACACTGATCGCGCTGGTGGTACTGCCGGTTTCGGGGTTGTGTGTTTCTCTGGTGGTGAAAAAATCCCAGAAACATTTCATTACACAGCAGGAGTACCTGGGACATATCAATGGACAGGTAGAAGAAAGCTATGGTGGTCATCTGGTCATCAAAGCTTACAACAAAGAAGATGAAATGATTGCCCGCTTTAACCGGACAAATGATGTATTATATACTTCTGCATGGAAATCCCAGTTCCTTTCCGGAATCATGATGCCGATCATGCAGTTTGTCGGAAATCTGGGGTATGCGGCAGTGGCACTCAGTGGTGGTATGCTGGCCATTCGAGGCGTGATCACCATCGGTGATATCCAGGCATTTATCCAGTATGTGAAGAGTTTTACGCAGCCGATCCAGCAGATCGCACAGGTAACAAATCAGGTGCAATCTATGGCAGCGGCAGCAGAGCGTGTGTTTGAATTCCTGGAGGAAGAGGAAGAAGATCAGGTAGTGGAGCATCCGGCAGATGTGACAAAAGTGATTGGAAATGTAGCGTTTGATCATGTAAGTTTTGGTTATAATCCGAACCAGCTCATTGTGCATGATTTCAGTGCACAGGTGGCTGCCGGACAGAAGATTGCCATTGTTGGTCCGACGGGAGCCGGCAAGACTACCATGGTGAAACTGCTGATGCGTTTCTATGATGTCAACAGCGGATCTATCCGTATTGACGGACACGATATCCGGGAGTTCAATCGCCGGGAGCTGAGAGATGCGTTTGGAATGGTATTGCAGGATACATGGCTTTTTAAAGGAAGTATCATGGAAAATATCCGTTATGGACGTTTGGATGCTACGGATGAAGAAGTTGTAGCAGCCGCAAAAGCAGCTCATGCGGATCATTTTATCCGGACACTGCCTGGTGGCTATGAGATGGAACTGAATGAAGATGCCAGCAATATTTCACAGGGACAAAAGCAGTTGCTGACGATCGCAAGAGCGATTTTGGCAGATAACCGCATTCTGATTCTGGATGAGGCGACTTCTTCTGTGGATACCAGAACGGAAGAACTGATCCAGAGTGCCATGGATAACCTGATGAAAGGACGGACCAGTTTCGTGATCGCACATCGACTGTCCACGATCAAAAATGCGGATATTATTCTCGTTATGAAAGATGGAGATATCATCGAGCAGGGATCCCATGAGGAACTGCTGGAACAGGGTGGTTTTTATGCGGATCTGTATAACAGCCAGTTCGCGGAATAAAAACAATGCTTAAAATTTAATATATGAAAGCAAAATCGGAGAAAATTATCTCGTTCGCTAGACGTGCACTACCTTCGTTTCACTGAGTTTTCATCGCGCTCGTTCCCACGCCTGAAAAAGAGGTCGTTCCCACTCGCGCAAAAACTTGTGAAACTCAGTCGTTTACTTAATCGCTCACTGAGATAATTTTCTCCGATTTTGCCATTTCAGTTATGAAATCACGGAATGATATAACATCTGTAAATCTGCATGCACATCATAGTGCTGTTTTTCATTTTGTTCCTTACATTAAGTATGCGAACGGTAATACTTTGTAGTGTGCTGGCGGTATAGCATGAGCAGTCCGCGGACACACAGTTCAATCGGCATTGCGATCCACATGCCGGTGAGACCAAGGCGGCTGACAAGAATCAGTGCCAGGCCGATGCGCACGATCCAGATACTGCCAAGGTTCATCAGACTCGGTACGAAGGTGTCTCCGGTGCCGCGCAGTGCACCGGCGGCAACGATGGACACGCCAAAGAGCGGTTCCGCAAGCAGCTCAATGCGCAGGATATGAACGGACATTGCCTGCACAGTGACATCCGGTGTCAGAAGCCGGAAGACCAACGGGCAGGCGAACATCATAATGGCACCGGTGCAGCCCATGAAAATGGCACCCATGGCGGTACTGATGTTACCGAAACGTTTGGCTGTTTTAAATTCTCTGGCACCGATGTTGCGTCCAACCAGTGTGGTTGCAGCCATACCAAGACCATAGCCTGGCATGTAGCACAGACTTTCTGCGGTAACGGCGAAAGAATTTGCAGCGATGGCAGCGGCTCCCAGTGGGGCAATGATCCGGGTGGATACGACCATAGCACCGTTCATGGCGATTTCCTGAACGGCCACCGGCATTCCAATCTGAAATGCTTTGCGCAGAATGTTACGGTCAAAATGATGTTTGTCAGTACGTCTGAGGTGCAGCTGCTTGTTGCAGATGCAGCAACGCCATGTCATGATCAGACTGATGATGGCACAGGCGAGTGCTGTTCCCATACCGGCACCAAGGACACCAAAGCGTGGGATAAACAAGGCATTGAATACTACATCCAGTACACACATGACGGCATTTAAAATACTTGGTGTCACCATATCACCGCTGCATTGCAAAAATGCCGATGTTAGGGAATTCAACTGTGAAAATGGGATCATCAGTGAATATACAAAAAAGTATGCAGTTGCGTTCGGACAGATTGCCGGATCACCGCCTAACAGGATTGGCAGTGGATGGCTGAGCAAAAGACCGCTGAAAGCTAAGAGGCCGGAAATGCTCAGGGCACTGATCAGACCGTGCCGGATGACGTTCCTGGCATCAGAATCCTGACCGGCACCGATGTGATGTGCCACCTGTACGGAAAAACCGGCAGAAACTGCGGACAGGACTCCATTATACAACCAGGTCATGGCAACGACCAGACCGATAGCGGCAGAAGCGGCGGCACCCAGAGCACCAACCATGGCAGAGTCGATGTACTGCATGGCGATGGTGGTGATCTGCGTCAGAATGGCGGGCAGACTCAGCTGCCAGACCTGCTTTACTTCCGGTTTTAGTTTTGCCCAGTTTAATGTTAGTTTCCCCATATAATCTTACTCCCCCTTGTAATATTTTAGACTGAGTTGGACCTCCGACTGAGTTCAAGTCGAACGCACGTGAGACTTGGTGCGTGATTCTGGTCAGCGAAAGCTGACATATTCTTTTCAGAATCACTGCACTCTACACTTCGCCAGGCAGCAAAAAAGGACTCTTCCGTTTTGTCTTGACCACTAATAATCGCTGGCCGGGACAAAATAGTCCGAGTCCTTTCCTCTGCCTGTCATAGTGCAATTCAAGTCGAACGCATGTGAGACTTGGTGCGTGATTCTGGTCAGCGAAAGCTGACATCAACTGAGATAAAATAAGCCGGAAACAGAATCCGTATTTTCCCGGAGTTCTGTTCCAGCCTGTTCGTTACAAAAAAACTAAAGTAACTGAATACCAGCTGTCTTCAGTTCAGCTTCCATTTCTTCCGGCCACAGAGAACACTGTACTTCTCCGATATGTGCTTTTCGCAGGAAGAACATACAGATACGGGACTGGCCGATACCGCCGCCCATAGTGTATGGAAGTTTTTTCTCCAGAATTGCTTTTTGGAACGGAAGTTCTGCACGTTCCGGGCAGCCTGCTTTGTCAAGCTGCTCTTTTAAAGATATTTCATCTACACGAATACCCATAGAGGAAAGCTCCAGTGCAATATCGAGAACCGGATAGTATACAACGATGTCTGCGTTTAATGCCCAGTCATCGTAGTCCGGTGCACGACCATCATGTGGCTCACCACATTCCAGTTTATCACCGATCTGCATAATGCAGACAGCTCCTTTTGCCTGAGCAATGTAATACTCACGTTCCTTTGGTGTGTTATCCGGGAACATTTCTTCCAGTTCGCGTGTTGTTACAAAGAAAATCTCTTTCGGTAAGATCTCATGGATATAATCATACTGAATAGACATATATTTTTCTGTTTTACGCAGTACTTTGTAAACCTGACGAACGGTTTCTTTTAATGTATCCAGATTTCTCTGAGATTTTTCAATTACTTTTTCCCAGTCCCACTGATCCACAAAGATGGAGTGGATGTTGTCTGTGATTTCATCGCGGCGGATTGCATTCATATCCGTATACAGACCGGAACCGACTTCAAAATCATATTTGTTCAGTGCATAACGTTTCCATTTGGCCAGAGAGTGTACAACTTCACCGGTGCGTCCGTTCTGCTCGGCAATATCAAAACTTACCGGGCGCTCCACACCGTTTAAGTTGTCGTTCAGACCGGAAGCCGGATCTACGAAAAGTGGTGCGGATACGCGGGCAAGGTTCAGCTCCTGTGCCAGGCGGGTCTGAAAGAAATCTTTTACTGTCTTGATCGCAATCTGAGTATCATGCAGATTGAGGTCAGATTTATAATTTTTTGGAATCGAAATGGTACCCATAAAAATCTCCTCTAAAACTGTTCTATTATGATCTGTTGATTAAATAACCATTGTTCATTATAGCATCTGAGCATGATTTTTCAAGATTTGATACCTATTTCCTATAAAAATTAAGGTAGAAATTGCTATTGCAGGGGATGTAGCCTATAATAATAGGAAAAAGTCATTTTACAGGAGGCACATATGGACAGAGAACGGCTGGAACGGCAGTTTGATTTTATAAAAGAAATAGATAAGGAAAAATTTATTCAGCGTCAGACAAAGCTGTCAGACGGCGTCCGCAGGGAAAACGATGCAGAGCATGCCTGGCATATGGCGATCATGACAGTGCTGCTGTCAGAGTATGCCAATGAAAAAATCGATGTGCTGCGGACAGTTACTATGCTTCTGATCCACGACATTGTGGAAATTGATGCAGGGGATACCTATGCGTATGATGAGGAAGGTCAGAAAACCCAGCATGAGCGGGAGAGCCGGGCAGCAGACCGTATCTATTCACTGCTTCCGGAGGATCAGAAGAAAAAACTGCGGGATATCTGGGAAGAATTTGAGACGGGCGAGACAGCGGAAGCCAAATTTGCACATACTATGGATAATATCCAGCCGGCGATGCTGAATGCAGCGAATGGTGGTGTGGCATGGAAAGAACGAGGAATTTCGATGAGCCAGATTATGAAGCGGAATGCACATACAGCCGAGGGTTCACAGAAACTGTGGGATTATGCGTTTGAAAACTTTTTTCAGAAAAATATAGATGCCGGAAATATCAGAGACGACAGGAAAAGAGATTAAAACATGAGTGTAGGAATTTATGTTTTTACAGATATAAAATATCGCAGATAAAGTGATATCAGAAAATAAGTGATAAAAAACAGATTGGCAGGGAACATTTTATGAGAGAAAAAATAGATATTCATGCACATTATTTTCCACCGGCATATGATCAGATGCTGGAAAAGCGGGGAATGAAACTGTTGGACGGCGGTTTTCCGAAGCCGGAGTGGAACGAAGAGATTCAGCTGTCTTTTATGGAAAAGCTGGGAATCACATACAGCGTACTCTCTATTTCATCTCCGCATTTACATATGGGAGATGTAGGGGAGGCCATTGAGGTGGCACGGTCATCCAATGAATATGGAGCTGAGCTGATGAAAAAATATCCGGAACAGATCGGTGTGCTGGCAAGTCTGCCGCTGCCGGAAATTGATGCGGCAGTTGAAGAAGTGAAGTATTGCCGGAACGAGCTGCATGTGACAGGATTTGCCTTACAGACCAATTCCTGCGGATTGTATCTGGGGGATGCGAGACTGGATCCGGTGATGGAAGTCTTGAATCAGGCAGAATCAGTGGTGCTGATCCATCCGACGGAACCGGCAGCAATTCCGCAGGGGGTCAATGAGAACTTACCCTATCCGATGATGGAGTTTTTCTTTGATACCTGCCGTGCGGTGATGAATCTGATCCTGACAGGAACATTGAATAAATATCCAAAGATCCGTTTTGTGATCCCTCATGCGGGAGCCTATCTGCCGATCATCAGTGATCGTGTGGCTTCCATGTCAAAAATGCTCTGCCCGGACGGAAGTGTCGATATCCGGAAATGTCTGGCAGATCTGTATTATGATCTGGGTGGAACCGCCATGCCGAAGCAGTATGGAAATTTATGCCAGATGACCACAAAGGATCATATTTTGTATGGCAGTGATACACCGTTCACACCGTTGCCACTGTGTTGCAAACTGGCAGAAACGATGGATCAGGGGCTGACAGCTGAGATGCAGGAATTGGTTTACCGGGAGAATCCGAAGAGACTGCTTTGCAAATAATAGGATTCAGGACGAAATTCAAGTCGAACGCACGTGAGACTTGGTGCGTGATTCTGGTCAGCGAAAGCTGACATATTCTTCTCAGAATCACTGCACATCCTCGCAAAGCAACTGCGTTCATGAGCAAGTAGTGAAAGTGGATTGTGAATGTCCGTTTTACGGTAAATGAGATTTGGAATGCTGCTTGGTATCTGTATAAAAAGTATCGTTTCAGGAAAGTATAGAATTATGTAGAAAATCACTATACTGACCTGGAGGAAAAGGTTATGAACAGACAAAAAGCAGCAATCATCGGATGTGGATTTGTGGGATCATCCACGGCATTTGCACTGATGCAGAAAGGACTTTTTTCGGAGTTGGTGCTGATCGATGCAGATCAGAAAAAAGCACATGGCGAGGCAGCAGATATCGCCCATGGACGGCCATTTGCGCATATGATGCAGATCTATGCGGGAGATTATGCGGATGTGGGAGACTGCGGGCTCATTATCGTTACGGCAGGTGCAGCACAGAAACCCGGAGAAAGCCGCATGGCATTGGTGCACAAAAATGTAGAGATATTGAAAACTATCATTCCGCAGATCACAGCGCAGAATTTCGAGGGGATTTTGTTGATCGTCAGCAATCCGGTGGATATTTTGACGTATGCGGCATGGAAAATTTCCGGTTATCCGAAGGAGAGGGTAATCGGAAGTGGAACGGTGTTGGATTCCGCACGGTTTCGCTATCTGCTCAGTGAACATCTGCAGGTGGATTCTGCCAGTGTACATGCCATGATCATTGGAGAACACGGGGACAGTGAACTTGCGGTGTGGAGCGGTGCCAACGTATCTGGAATTCCAATTCATGATTTTTGTGAAATTCGAGGCCATTATGACCATGAACAGGCGATGGAGCAGATTTATCGCCGGGTGCGTGAAAGTGCATATCAGATCATCGAAGAAAAAGGTGCTACTTATTACGGTGTGGCCATGGCGGTGACGCGCATTGCGGCGGCGCTGATTCGGGATGAGGGCGCAGTGTTGCCAGTATCAAGCCTGATGCAGGGGGAATACGGACTATCCGATCTGTGTATCAGTGTGCCGGCAATTGTTGGAGACGATGGTGTGCGGCAGGTGTTGGAAATTCCGTTAAATGAGAAGGAAAATAAGGAACTCCGTCATTCGGCAAATGGATTGAAAGAAATCTTGCAGAAAATTTGGCTATAAAAAATGTGAGACAGGATAATCATTCGAAAGAGAAAAAGAGTGAATGATATTTTTTGTGTAGAAACGATGAAAGCAATTGTATAATGATGTAAAAAAGTATGAACGCAGAATAAGCATTCCCCCGCTTCAAGTGCGTAGAGCACTAAGCGGTGGGTAAGGGGGATGCTTATGTCAGTGGGAGTTAAAAGCTCCCACTGACAGGTCGCAAAGCGACTGCGTTCATGAGCAAGTAGCGAATGCGGATTGCGAATGTCCGCTTTACCAGTAGAATATGGGTATTGCAAATAATTAGTAGATGATGAATGATAAGAATCAAAAGACAGAGAATGAAATGCGTGACAATCATACAGAAATGAATAAAAGAGTACAGTATACGTGGTTAAAAGAAACGTTGGCACAGCATACGCCGACGTTTATCGGCATGGAATCGTGCCATCAGGCAGCTGTGTGTATTCCGTTGCTGAAGAATCAGGATAGTTCTTATGATGTCCTGTTTGAAGTGCGTTCTTCCACCATTGCACACCAGCCGGGAGACGTCTGTCTGCCCGGCGGGATGGTGGAGAAAGGTGAGACGCCCAGAGAAGCAGCATTGCGTGAACTGAAGGAAGAATTACTGTTAAAGGAAGATCAGATCAGTTACCTTGGTGATATGGATAAGCTATATACCGGCAGCCATCTGATTATGTATTCCTTTGCAGTGGAAGTGACAGAATATCAGAACACCTTCAATCCGGCAGAAGTAGCGGAAGTGTTTACGGTTCCGTTGGAATTCTTTTTACATACGGATCCGGAATGTTATGTGATCCGGGCAAAGGTGGAACCGGGAGAGGATTTTCCCTATGAACGGATCTGTGGCGGACGGGAGTACCGCTGGCGCAGCCGGAAGGAAGAAGTTTGTTTTTATCAGTATGAGGGACATGTCATCTGGGGGCTGACGGCAAAATTGATGCGGGCCTTTGCAGATGTGGTCAGAGATAGGGAAACAGGATATGAAAAACACGTATAAACAGGTGGAAAAATACGCGATAAAATTCTGTCTTGTCAGTTGAAAAATTAACATCCACATAGTATACTAATTTATATCTGTGCATAGTTTTGAGCAGGTGGCGAAAGCGGATTGTGAATGTTCGCTTTGCTTTTTGCAAACGGAAGAAACTTGCAAGGAAAACACAGAACTGAAAACACAGAACTGAAAAAGAAAAATCCCGGAAAACGGTTTAAATAAGGAGGATATGAGTACATGGAACAGTACAAACAGGAATTTATCGAATTTATGGTAGAAAGCGATGTTTTAAAATTTGGAGAGTTTACCTTGAAAAGCGGCAGAAAGTCTCCGTTTTTTATGAATGCAGGAGCATATGTGACAGGTTCCCAGTTAAAGAGACTTGGCGAGTATTATGCAAAAGCAATTCACGATAAATACGGGGATGATTTCGATGTGTTATTCGGACCGGCATACAAAGGAATCCCGATCAGTGTCGTGACAGCTATCGCTTACAGCGAGTTATACGGAAAAGAGATCCGTTACTGCTCTGACCGTAAAGAAGAAAAAGACCACGGAGCAGATAAAGGAAGTTTCCTTGGAAGCAAACTGCAGGACGGCGACCGCGTCGTTATGATCGAGGATGTTACCACTTCCGGAAAATCCATGGAAGAGACTGTCCCGAAGGTACGCGGTGCGGCAAATGTGGAAATCGTAGGTCTGATGGTATCCCTGGATCGTATGGAAATCGGAAAAGGCGGTCAGAAGTGTGCCCTCGAGGAAGTAAAGGAGCTCTATGGTTTTGAGACAAATGCCATCGTAACTATGGCAGAGGTGGTAGAACATCTTTACAACCGTGAGTGCAATGGCAAAGTTGTGATTGATGATAAATTAAAAGCTGCCATTGATGCATATTATGAGCAGTATGGTGCAAAATAAGCATTGCGGCAATGTTTATAAATAATCATAAAAAACAAATTAGACTTTTATGCAGAATATTATTTGTGCTGTATATCGCCGGTCTGGTTTATTTCCTGTTTTTTGCAGAAATGTTGGACCGGACCGGGATTGAGCGCAGTTATCATTATAATTTAATTCCGTTCAGGGAGATACGAAGGTTTATTGTGTATGCAGATCTTCTCGGACCAGTGGCAGTGATTTCCAATTTGTTTGGGAATATTGCTATTTTTATGCCATTTGGTTTTCTGGTCCCGATCCTGGGCAGAAAAAAAAGGAAATTCTGGTTCACAGCACTGGCGAGTTTTGAATTGAGTCTGAGCGTGGAATGTATCCAGCTTATAACTAAAACCGGCTGTTTTGATGTGGACGATATTTTCCTGAATACAATCGGTGGAATATTAGGGTATCTGGTCTATGCACTGATGCAGCGTAAGCGGGACCGGGATGCCGATGCCAGAAGGCTGAAAGAAAGATCATAAATTTTTTCAGACTGTCGGTGCCTGTGAAGTATGTTGGCGAAGTAACGCAGATATATTTTGCGGCGCATGTGAATAAATGAGGAGGCAACGTATGGCAAGCAATAGAAGAAAATATTTTCGCCGGACACGCAAGACCCGGATGAGGGATTTAAAACATTCCCCTACCGGGATTTTGTCTTTTTGTACGGCAATGGCTGCACTGGCAGTGTTTTTAACGGCAGTGGTACAGTCATTTCTTGCATCCGGTGAAGGCGGATATAAAGTAGGCGGTCTGGGATTGATCGGACTGATCCTGGCACTGGGAGCGTTGCTCTGTGGTATTTTTGCAGTAAAAGAGCCAAAAATCAGACCGCTGCTTCCGAGACTTGGCATTGTGTTCGGTGCAGTGCTTACCGTTGGTCTTGGCGGCATGTACATATTCGGTCTGGTAGGATAAAAAATCAGTAGGAGAAAAATAATATGGGTGACAGCATTTGGAATAATTTTTTAGATGAAACAATGAAAGAACGATATGAGTTGGTGGCGGAGCGGATCGTGGAGATCAGTAAAGAGCCACAGGTGCCGGAATGTTACAAAGACTATTTTTCAGAGGCAGCAGCTTATCTGGAGAAAACGATGGAATTATGTCAGATGGCAATAGCGGGAACTTTGCAGCAGCGCAGTCTGGAGACCTGCAAGGGAGATCAGGAGTTTTTGTATCATCATATGCTTCCGGCCTATTATGCGGAGAGTTATGCAAATCCAGCCTATGCAGTTACTGTATTTGGAGAAAAAGAAGGAGAACTGCTTAGTTTTCTGCGGGCAGAGCTGGATGTGGCGATTGCTTATGCCTTTGAGGGAAAACTGGCAGAACTGACTTTACTGATAGAACTTTTTGTACAGGTGTACAATTGTTTTGAAGAGGAAGATGTACAGGAAGCAAAACAGACGATTTACTGGTATTTCCATGATTACAGTGAAGTCTTTGTGGAGAATCAGATCCGGGAAATGATCGACCCGGTGGATAGTCTGTACAAAAAGATTATTATGAAAGCAGATCTGTCGGATCTCAGTTATCTGTATCAATATGGATTCTATATCGGAGAAAACGAACTCGGTATAGCAGCATTTTTAAATGAACTTTCCGAGGAAGAGATTCAGAGCATGGCGGACACTTATACAGAAGGATATCGCATTGGATTTGAGATTACAGGCAAGGATATCAAGAAGAAAAAGACGGTGCAGATCCACTATCAGGTTGGATTTGAGCGTATGATCCGTGCCGCGATCCGGAATTTTGAAAAAATCGGACTGCAGGCAACGATCAGCAGAGAGGCGTATTCTTCGTTTCATAACAGAGGCGCTTCGAAACGCTGTGCTTATGCAACCAGTGTAAACCGCCAGTATGATTTTGACCATAAAGAAGATAAAGCGTTCTATTTTGACAAAGCATTTGTGGAGCGTCGTCTGGAAGTACTGCGCACCGTGTTTGAGCAGCATAAGATTCAGGCAGCAGAACATGGCGGACCGGCTGTGCTGGAAGTGTTCGGTGAGGAACCGTTTTCTCCGGAGAAAAAAGAGGCGTCTATTCATTATCATGACCGCCAGCAGGAACTGGTGGTTTACAATGCCTCCATGTCCGGTCAGATCACAAACGAATATATCAAAGGAGAGGAGCGCAGCTTTACCATCATTGCGTATCCGATTCCGGAGATCGGTGATCAGTTTAAGGAAATTTTTGCAGAAACCGTTGTGATCAATACACTGGATTATGCAAAGTATCAGAAGATGCAGCAGTGTATCATTGATGTACTGGACAGTGGTACAAAAGTACACATTACCGGTCGTGGCGGCAATCGTACCGATCTGACCGTAGCCCTTCATCCGCTGACCGATCCGGACAAACAGACCATTTTTGAGAACTGTGTGGCAGATGTCAATATTCCGGTTGGTGAAGTGTTTACGTCTCCGGTTCTGGCAGGAACAAACGGAACACTGCATGTATCGGAAGTATTCCTGAACGGTCTGCAGTATCTTGATCTGGAGATTGTGTTCAAGGACGGTATGATCGAGCGTTATAATTGTGGAAACTTTGCAGATGAAGCACAAAACAAGGCATATATCCGTGACAATATCCTGATGCGTCATGAGACACTTCCGATGGGCGAGTTTGCCATCGGTACCAATACAACCGCATACCGTATGGCAAAAGAATATCAGATTGGAGCGAAACTTCCAATCCTGATCGCAGAAAAGACAGGTCCGCATTTTGCAGTAGGAGATACCTGCTATTCCCATGCGGAAGATACCGCAGTATACAACCCGAATGGCAAGGAGATCATTGCACGGGATAATGAGAAGAGCCTGCTTCGTAAAGAGGATATGTCAAAGGCATACTTTAACTGCCATACGGATATCACCATTCCGTATGATGAACTTGGTGCCATTACAGTGATCCGTCCGGACGGCAGTACTGCGGATATTATCCGGGATGGTCTGTTCCGTGTGGAAGGTGCAGAAGAACTTAACGAGCCGTTATTAAATCATTAGAAAAACAAATGAAACGTACATCATATATTAGTAACTCTTATAAAAAATATAACAATATATAATTGGCAAATTTACATGATTCAAGGTAAGATGTAAACAACAGATACAATGACTATTCAGAGCCATCTCGATTTCGCTACGCTACATCTCGATGTGGCTTCTCGCCAAATAGATTTACAACTAAAAGTGTTCATTCATGCCAGCATGATTCACACTTTTATTGTAAACCTGCTTGGCTCTGAATAGTTACATAATTACATGAGGGATGAAAGGAGCACATACAAATGGCTAAAGTAGGAATTGTAATGGGCAGTGATTCAGATATGCCGGTCATGGCAAAGGCAGCAGAAATTTTGGATAAATTCGGTATTGATTATGAGATGCGTATCATCTCCGCACATCGTGAGCCGGATGTGTTTTTTGACTATGCAAAATCCGCAGAGGAGAAAGGATTCAAAGTAATTATTGCCGGAGCAGGTAAAGCAGCTCATCTGCCGGGTATGTGCGCAGCAATCTTCCCGCTGCCGGTTATCGGAATCCCGATGAAGACATCTGATCTGGGTGGAGTGGATTCTCTGTATTCTATCGTGCAGATGCCGAGCGGAATCCCGGTGGCAACCGTAGCAATCAACGGTGGCGCAAATGCCGGTATTCTGGCAGCAAAGATCCTGGCTGCTTCTGATCCTGAGCTTTTAGAAAAACTGAAAGCTTACACAGAGGAACTGAAATCCCAGGTAGTGGAAAAAGACGAGAAATTGCAGGAAACCGGATATAAAAATTACGGGAAATAACCGGTACAGCGAATTGCTTTTTTCAAAGAAGCAATCCGTGAAATAGAAAGAACATGAAAATATGTGCTGATACATAACGGAGGAATTCAGAATGGATTATAAAAAAGCAGGTGTAGATATTGAAGCTGGCTACAAATCAGTAGAGTTAATGAAAAAACATGTAAAGGAAACCATGCGCGCAGAAGTTCTTGGCGGACTTGGTGGATTTTCCGGAGCATTTTCTTTAAACAAAATCAAGGAAATGGAAGATCCGGTACTGTTATCCGGTACAGACGGATGCGGTACAAAAGTAAAACTTGCATTTTTAATGGATAAACATGACACCATCGGAATTGATGCCGTTGCAATGTGTGTGAACGATATTGCATGTGCAGGCGGAGAACCGCTGTTTTTCCTGGACTATATTGCTTGTGGCAAAAACTATCCGGAGAAGATCGCTGAGATTGTAAAAGGCGTGGCAGAAGGATGTAAACAGTCCGGTGCAGCACTGATCGGTGGTGAGACAGCAGAGCATCCGGGTCTGATGCCTGAGGACGAGTATGATCTGGCCGGTTTTGCGGTTGGTGTTGTTGACCGCAAAGACATGATCACAGGAAGTGAATTAAAAGATGGTGACGTACTGATCGGTATGGCTTCCAGTGGTGTACATTCTAACGGATTCTCCCTGGTTCGTAACGTATTCCGGATGGATGAGGATACATTGAATACATATCATGAAGAACTTGGAAAAACACTCGGCGAGACATTATTAGCTCCGACAAGAATTTATGTAAATGCATTAAAATCCATCCGCGAGGCTGGTGTGACTGTCAAAGCATGCAGCCATATCACAGGCGGCGGATTCTATGAGAATATTCCACGTATGCTTATTGATGGCAAACGTGCAGTTGTTGAGAAAGACAGCTATCCGATACCACCGATTTTTGCAATGCTTGCAAAAGAAGGCGATATTACAGAAGAAATGATGTACAATACGTTCAACATGGGACTTGGTATGATCGTTGCCGTTGATCCGGCAGATGTGGACAAGACGATGGAAGCAATCAGACAGGCGGGCGATGCACCTTACGTGGTAGGAAAAATCATCGATGGTGAAAAAGGAGTAGATTTATGCTAAGAATTGCAGTGCTGGTATCCGGTGGCGGCACCAACCTGCAGGCCATCATGGATGCTGTCGCAGATGGAAAAATCACAAATACAGAGATTGCAACAGTTATCAGCAATAATAAAAATGCCTATGCCCTGGAGCGTGCCGCAAAAGCAGGTATTCCAAATTGTTGTATCTCTCCGAAAGACTATGCGGACAGAGCACAGTTTCATGAAGCACTTCTGAATGCACTGGATGAGGCGCAGGTGGATCTGATCGTTCTGGCAGGATTTTTAGTTGTGATTCCGGAGATGATGATCCGGAAATACAGAAACCGCATCATCAACATCCATCCGTCTCTGATTCCGTCATTTTGCGGAACCGGATATTATGGTTTGAAAGTACACGAAGGTGTATTGAATCGTGGAGTGAAAGTGACCGGGGCAACCTGTCATTTTGTAGATGAGGGAACCGATACCGGTCCGATTATTTTACAGAAAGCCGTTGAGGTAAAAAACGGTGACACACCGAAGATTTTACAGCAGCGTGTCATGGAAGAGGCAGAATGGATCATTATGCCGAAGGCCATTGATCTGATTGCAAATGGCAAAGTAAAAGTGGTTGACGGAAAAGCAATTGTAGAGGAGAACTGACATGAAAGTACTGATCGTAGGAAGTGGCGGAAGAGAGCATGCCATCGCAACAAGTGTGGCAAAAAGCAGTCGTGTAGATAAAATTTATTGTGCACCGGGCAATGCCGGAATCGGACAGATCGCAGAGTGTGTACCGATCGGTGCTATGGAATTTGATAAACTGGTTGCATTTGCAAAAGAAAACGAGATTGATCTGACCATCATCGGTATGGATGATCCGTTGGTTGGCGGTGTTGTAGATGCCTTTGAGGCTGAGGGACTGCGTGTATTTGGACCAAACAAAGCAGCAGCAATTCTGGAAGGTTCCAAAGCATTTTCCAAAGATTTAATGAAGAAATATAATATTCCAACTGCTGCATATGAGAATTTTGATGATCCTGAGAAAGCACTGGAATACCTGAAAACTGCAAAAATGCCGATCGTATTAAAAGCAGACGGACTGGCACTTGGAAAAGGTGTACTGATCTGCAATACTTTAGAAGAAGCAGAAGCTGGCGTCAAAGAAATCATGATGGACAAAAAATTCGGTTCTGCCGGCAATCATATGGTTATCGAGGAATTTATGACAGGCCGTGAAGTATCCGTACTGTCTTTCGTGGATGGAAAAACAATCAAGATCATGTCCTCCGCACAGGATCACAAACGTGCAAAAGACGGTGATCAGGGATTAAATACAGGTGGCATGGGAACTTTCTCCCCGAGCCCGTTTTATACAAAAGAAGTAGACGAGTTCTGTAAAAAATATGTGTTCCAGGCAACGGTAGATGCCATGGCAGCAGAGGGACGTACTTTTAAAGGAATCATTTTCTTTGGACTGATGCTGACAGAAGACGGTCCGAAGGTATTGGAGTATAATGCCAGATTTGGTGATCCGGAAGCACAGGTTGTCCTGCCGCGTATGAAAAATGATGTCATCGATGTCATGGAAGCCTGCATCGACGGAACCTTAGACCAGATTGATCTGCAGTTTGAAGACAACGCAGCAGTCTGCGTTGTTCTGGCAAGCGATGGTTATCCGGTTTCATATGAAAAAGGATTTGAGATCAAAGGTCTGGAGAACTTTGAGCATAAAGACGGTTATTATTGTTTTCATGCAGGAAGCAAGTTGAATGAAGAAGGCAGAATCGTGACAAACGGTGGCCGTGTCCTTGGTGTTACTGCGAAAGGTGCTACATTAAAAGAAGCACGTGCAAATGCTTACGCAGCAACCGAATGGATTGATTTTGCAAATAAATATATGCGCCATGATATTGGAAAAGCAATCGATGAGGCATAATTTATGAAAAAAGCAGTTATTTTTGATATGGACGGTACGTTGTGGGATTCCGTAGATGAAATCGTGGAATCCTGGAACAAGACCTGTCCGGAAATGCACATCCGCAGAGAACAGCTGATCGGCCTTATGGGAAAAACCATGGACTGTTTTGCAAGGGAACTTCTCCCGGAATATGAGATGGATCAGGCGATGGAGATCATTCATGCCTGTGAGCGGGATGAAAATGAATACCTGAGTCATGTTGGTGCAACGTTGTACGGAGATGTCCGAAAAGTATTTGAGCGCTTGCGCGGCATGGGATATGAAATCGGCATTGTCAGCAACTGCCAGGCGGGATATATTGAAGTATTCCTGGAGTATTACCACCTGGGTGATCTGGTGGCAGATATCGAGTGTTATGGCAACACGCAGCAGCAGAAGGATGTGAATCTGAAAGCACTGATCGAGCGTAACCATTATGAAACGTACTACTACCTTGGAGATACTCAGGGAGATTACAATGCATGTCAGAAAGCAGGAGTTCCGTTTCTGTTTGCGGCATATGGTTTCGGAACAGTGGATGCCCAAGTTCCGCAGGTGGAGAGCCTGGAGCAGTTACCGGAAGTAATGAAATATTTATAGTGTTACAGTTCACTTATCATATGTAGTAAAGCCCCCGTTGGGAAAATCCCAGCGGGGGCTTGTATTTTTACCTCAATAATCTTAGTTATCCTTGCGTATTTATCATCGCATAAAATGCATCCTGGGTGATCAGATCCGAAGCACTTTTGATGAGACCAAGGTCAATCATTGCCTGAATGGTGTTTGTACAGGACTTAGATAAGGAAAAAGATACTTCGATGGAGGAGTAATAATTTTCCGGTCTGGTATTCTGGACGGCAGTATTTGCGGCATTTATCGGGGCAGCTTTATAATACCCGGATGTATTTGCTGACTTCCCGGATGGCAGCAGGTCTGTCAGGTATTCAATGTCTCCCGGTACCTGTCCGTAGAAGTAAAAACTGTCGTAGTAAATCGGGTTGTCTTCCGTGTCATGGATTCCAAGTCCGGCAGGATAGTTTCCGGCAAGGATATCTGCCTTGAGTGCTTCATACAGAGTCTCTGTCTGCTGCTGATCCAGGCTTACATTTTCATCATGCCCATTTTTATCCACATGGCTGAAGTTACCGTTTATGAAACTGATATCTTCGTAATTATTACAGAGCAGGTAGCGGAGCAGATCTTCCTTACCGGTTTCCAGTCTGGAAATCTGATAAGCCGGTGTTGTCTTGTCCTTCAACGTTGCATTCGTTACCGGAATTTCATAGCGACGCATCACTTTACGCCCGTTTTTCAGATAATAAGTAATCTGAATGGAAGATATATAATCGCCGTTACTGTATGAAACAGAAGTAGAAGTATTGGATCCGGTGCTGTCGGAGGATATCGATGTTGCAAATTCTGCATTTTGTGCTTCCGGAAGATTATATTTTGAATGGTTTTGCTGGTAGGAATAAGACAGATATTCCTGTTTGTGATCCAGAAGGTTCCGGTGAATTTTTTTCAGTGTTTCAAAATCAGCCTCATCACGGTATAAATGCTCATAATCTGCGTACATATAAATGGCGGCAATCTGATCCGTTTCCGGGATTTTCCGTTCTATGTGGAATGCATCGCTTCGGATCAGACCGGTTCCGAGCAGGCAGATTGCAATGCAGACCGCCCATTCCACCCAGCGTTTTCCGGAAAATACATGGAACCGTTTATTTAAGAGCATTTCTGATACGAAAAAGCTTATAAAGGAACACGGAATCAGAAATACAAAAAGTGATGTTGCCATACGTGCAGTGTTATCAAAGAGCAGGCTGGAAAGAAGGTAGGAAAGACCAAATCCGCCAACCAGTGAAAGCATCCAGCGAAAACAAGGGTACAGCCAGCCAAAAGCAACCACATCACCGGTACATTCCAATGGCCGCTTCTGATAAAATACATAAGCAAGAATATAAAATACCACGGCTGCTATGCAATACAGACCGATCAGCATGCCGCCCTGCATATTGATCTGATCCACTGCAGTAAAATCATTGTTCATGGACCAGTTCAGGGATACATGATCTAGCAGATACACAAAAGGTGAAAGTACCGCATCTCTTGTTTCTGTCAATGTAGTGCTGACCTGATCGCCAAGGATTTTCATGCCATAACACATAGAAGAAACGATCAGTGTGGCAATCGATTTGATGGCAATATAGAGAAAATGTCCTACAAAATAGTAAACAGCAGCGGCAACTGCATGCCCGGTGAGCATACAGCAAAATACGGCAAGTGTATAAAATAGAAAACTCATGCCAATTGTGTAAAGTAACCAGTACAGCAGATATTCTACCGAGGAAATGTTGTTTAAAATACATACGATCAGGTTCAGCAGAAATGTGATCAGCTGCGGGAGCAGCAGAAACAGAAATCCGCTGATATAATTTGTGACAAACAGTTCACTGCGTTTTACCGGAAGTGCATGGATCATATGGCAGCTGCGGGTGGAAAACAGGTAGGAGAATACCGTGATCGCCGCCACCAGTGCTGCAAAAAAGATAACATATGGTTCCAGATTTCCGCTGATGCATTCCAACATGGTCGTTAACCGGGAAGTGGCCGGTGAAACAGTATCTGCGGACTGTGCCGTGATATAACTGCGGGTATTTAAAAACATCCGTACAGTCATGTGGAAAAAAAGGTAGGCCAGATAAACTGCACAGACCGGCCAGAACCGGCTCATATTTTTCCGGAAAATTGCTTTATTAAAACAGGATGTCTTTGATTTCATAATTCTTTCCTCCCATTTCATAGATAAAGATTTCTTCCAATGTAAGAGGAAGGATATCGATCAGCATTGGGTGTGTTGCTTCCAGGATGGCTTTGGCGCGCTCCGGATTACCCTTAACGATCAGCGTATATACACGGCCGGTGTTTGACATGTGTAATATTTCAAAATCCGGTGGAAGGGTCGGCATACCTTCCTGAAATGCGACCTGGATTTTGGATACATTTCCCTGAAGATCGGAGAGAGAACGCTCTACAATGATCCGGCCTTTGTGCATGATGCCCACATGGTCACAGACATCCTCCAACTCACGCAGGTTGTGGGAGGAGATCAGGATCGTAGTCTTATTTTCGCTGGCTTTTGATAAAATGATACTCCAGATCTGGCGGCGCATGACAGGATCCAGTCCATCCATGGGCTCATCGAGTATCATCAGTTCCGGCATGGCACAGATAGACAGCCAGAAAGCGACCTGTTTCTGCATACCTTTGGAGAGTCTGCGGATGTTGCGTCTGGTGTCGATAGTCGGGAAAAATTCCTGCAGCCGGTCAAATAGTGCCGTATCGAATTTCTGATAGATGCCCTGATAAAATCGTTTCATTTCCAACGTATCTGCCTGAAGAAAGTAAAACAGATCATCCGGAATATAAGTAAATTTTGCTTTTGCTTCCGGATTATCATATACCGGAAGTCCGTCAATCAGGATGGAGCCGCAGTCCGGGCGGTAAATGCCGGTCAGGTGCCGGATCAGGGTGGATTTGCCGGCACCGTTTGGACCGACGAGACCGTAGATCGTTCCTTTTGGAACGTGCAGGCTCATGTCATCTAAGGCCTTAAATCCATGGAATGTTTTTGTAATATGTTCTGCCTGTATCATGCTTGAATCCTCCTTCCTGAGAGGGAAAGGATACGATTCGTGAGTTCATTGACCGGCATGGACAGGTAGAGAAGCTCAGATACGATCTTGTCAAATTGTGGTAGTAATTCCTGCTGGCGGATCTGATTGGTATGGTCCATTTCTGCCGCAAAGGTGCCCTTTCCGGGCAGGGTATAGATATAACCTTCATTTTCCAGTTCCCGGTAAGCCCGCTGGATCGTATTCGGATTGATGGCCAGTGAAGCTGCCAATTCCCGGACAGAAGGCAGTTTGTCATCTTTTTTCAGAGCACCGCTTACAACAAGATGCCGCACATTATCTTTGATCTGCTGATAAAACGGGCGCGTATCGCGGTAATTTATCTGTATCATAGGAAATCTCCTTATCAATAAATTCAAGTTGAATACATTTGTGGATGTCAGACAGATTGCCGGGAGTTTACCGGATGGAAAGAAAACTGTATGACATACAGTGTACTAACCGTGTTGATACAGTTAATATAGCATGCATACAGGGGAGATACAAGGAAGAAACATGGGAGAAAATCTTAATTCTTTCGAAAGATAGCTGTATGAAGTTTTTGTGTGCTTATTTTAAAGCTCCGTTCATTCCTTCTACAAAGAATTTCTGAAAAATAAAAAATACAACAAGAGAAGGAACCATGCTGAGCAGTACAAGTGTCATGTTATTTCCTTTTAATCCCAGCGTCAGAAATACCGTCATAGGTATTTTCTGATCATCATACATAATCAGATGAGCCCACTGATAAGAGTTCCAGGCGTTTGAAAATGCGATGATCGTACCGCAGGAGAAGGTGCTTTTCATACATGGAAGGTAGATGCGAAAAAAGATACCAAGTTCCGATACTCCATCCAGTCTTGCAGCTTCCACAAGTTCATAAGGAAAACCACGGGAATTTTGTCGAAAAATCATAATGATCAGAGGAGAGGCAAGAAACGGTGCCATTAATCCCCAGATGGTGTCAATAATCCCTAATTTCGTATACATCTGAAAGAGTGGAACCATCAACGGCGTGATGGAAATCATCATGGCAAACAGAACAACTTTAAACAGCATATCTTTTTCCCTGTCATGATAAATTTCAAAAGCAAATCCTGCCAGTCCGCAGATAAGTAAAGTGAGCAGAGTCTGAATAATCGTGTAACGTAAGGTAAAACCAAGAGATTTCAGAAACGCTGTGTGAAACAGGATGTAACAGATATTTTCCCAAAGATCTGTTCCCGGAATGACCGGTCCCTCAGACAGCGAGATATTGCCATCACTGGCGCTGCAGATCATCAGATAAAAGGGAAGTAAGAAACAGACAGATGCAATGCATAGGATCAGATAAGATCCGATTTTTTTGTATAATTGTTTCATGAAAAATACCTCTTTTCACATATTCAGTGATTCTGATTCAATCATACATTTGCTGGTTTTTCAAAAGCGTGTTTTAAATTTAACGGAGAAGGTATGATTTCTATGGAAGCCTGTGAATCATGACTTTGAGATAATCAGAATTATTTATATTCAGTATAAGAGGCTTGCTTCATTGTGTATATAATAATATAATAATATTTGTATAAAAATATTAATGCGCAATTTATAAAACAGGAAAAGAGTATCTATGAAATCGATTTTAAAAGCAACAGAAAGTATAACCGGAAAACAGGAAGCATCTTTATATGTCAGTACCATTGGTCTGGAAGAACAGCAAAAGCCAATTGTCCGTCCACATGGCCTGCCTGTGTATCAGATTTTTTATTGTACAGCCGGAAGCGGAGAATTAGTGGTGAATGAAGAACGATATTGTATTGAGGCGGGAAATGGATTTTTCCTGAAAGCAAATGAAATGCACAGCTATTATAAAACCGGATCAGAATGGCGATTGAGTTATCTTGGATTTCAGGGAACACTCTGTGAGCCTTTATTAGAAACATATGGATTGACAAAATCGGGTGCCTTCAAGGTTTCAGCAGATCAGAGATTTATGAAAGAATTCAGGCAATTATATGAATATCTGGAAACGTTTGGGGAACAGGATTCGGCAGAAGTGTCAAAATTGTGTTATGGATGCCTGCTGGAAATACTGGAGACAATGAACTGGATAGATGTTGGAAAAAACGCAGAATCAGATGAAGTAATTGAAAGAATTATGGAATATCTGCAAAAGGAATTTGGAAGAGCAATTACATTAGATGAATTAAGCGCAGTGGTCGGACTGAGCAAGGAATATATGTGCTCCTATTTTAAAAAGAAAATGAATAAAACGATTATGCAGGTATTATGTGATATCCGAATTATGAATGCCTGTGTGATGCTAAACCGTTTTCCAGATAAAAAAATAGCTGAGATTTCAAAAAAATGTGGTTTCGAAAGTCCCAGCTATTTCGGAGCTGTATTTCGTAAACATCGGGGAATGACACCTGATACTTATCGAAAATGGATCCCAATAGAACATAAATAAAATAAATTAATCCTCTTTTTCCAGTTCGGCCACGATGTCATTCAACATCTGAAGTACATTCTCCTCGCCTACATTGTCAAAATGTTCGGAAATAGATTCCAGTTTATCGAAAAAGCTTGTTTTTCTTTCTCCTGTCTGTGTGTCACAGGAAGAACCACAGCTGTGACAACTGCCTGTACATCCGCTCATTGTATTTTCTGCCATATCAATAACCTCCTTAAATATGAATCAAATGATTTCTTTGAGTTTAGTATACTACATTATTTTCAGTATTTCTATAAAAAATGTATGAATTTATAGAAAGTTCACACGGTGTAGAATTGCAGAGATGCAGATAAGAATATGTCATGCATTGCATGACGTGTATCTCGCAGCAAGAATGCCGAGGACATTCTTGAATTTCGGTTGAGAAAATGAGGAAAAACGCGTATAATAAAACACATAATTCGGGAAAAATCCCACTGCAAAAAGGAATGTTTTTTCGTGTTATTTTGCAGAGTTTGAGAAGGAGTTTTTAAGTATGAGAGCAAGTGGTATTTTACTTCCGGTAAGCAGTTTGCCGTCAAAATATGGAATCGGATGTTTTTCAAAAAGTGCGTTTGAATGGATTGATTTTCTGCAGGAAAGTGGTCAGACTTTCTGGCAGATCCTGCCGTTGGGACCGACCAGCTATGGAGATTCCCCCTATCAGTCATTCTCGACGTTTGCGGGAAATCCGTATTTTATTTCCCTGGAAGAACTGATCGCGGAAGGACTTCTGACCCGTGAGGAATGTGAAACAGCGAACCTGGGCACTAATCCGTCCTATGTGGATTATGAAAAGCAGTATGAGAACCGAAATCCGCTGTTACATAAAGCTTATGAAAACAGCAAAAAACGGGAAGATGCAGACTTCCTGAAATTCGAAGAAGAACAGAAAGCGTGGCTGCCGGACTATGCACTGTTTATGGCATTGAAAGATGTGCATGACAAGCAGGCATGGAATACCTGGGAGAAAGAATTGATCCGGAAAGAGCCGGAAGTTCTGGCAAAATATCGGGAAGAACTTGCGGATGAAATCTGCTATTACGAATATTTACAGTACTGGTTTTTAAAACAGTGGTTGAAAGTGAAAAAATATGCAAACGACCGTGGTATCAGAATTATCGGTGATATCCCGATCTATGTGGCTTTCGACAGCGCAGATGCGTGGATGAATCCGGAACTGTTTGCGTTTGACGAAGATATGAATCCCATTGAAGTGGCAGGCTGTCCGCCGGATGGATTTACCGCAGATGGTCAGCTCTGGGGAAATCCGATCTATGATTGGGAATATCATAAAAAGCAGAACTATGCATGGTGGATCCGCCGGATCAGACACTGTGAAGTGCTGTATGATGTGGTTCGTATCGACCATTTCCGTGGCTTTGATGAGTATTACACGATTCCGTATGGCATGACAAATGCCCGCATCGGTGAATGGAAAAAAGGTCCGGGTATTGCATTATTTCATGAAGTGAAAAAGCATGTGAAAAATATAGAAATCATTGCGGAGGATCTTGGATATATGACGCAATCTGTCCGGGATCTGGTGGCTGAAACCGGTTATCCGGGTATGAAGGTGCTGCAGTTTGCATTTGGCAGTGGCAGTGACAATGAATATCTGCCGCACAATTATACACCGAATTCTGTTGTATATACAGGAACTCACGATAATGAGACACTGATGCAATATCTGGAGTGCACGGAGGAGCATGTGCGCAACCATATCCGGGAGTATATGAACCGTCCGCATGCATCCAATGAAGAACTTTGTGAAAATCTGATCTGGATGGCGATGTCCAGTGTCGGAAAATATTGCATGATCCCGCTTCAGGATTATCTGGGACTTGGAAAAGAAGCCCGCATGAACTATCCATCTACGCTGGGGCATAACTGGGAGTGGCGTGTACGCAAAGAGCAGCTGACACATGATCTGGCAAGTTATATTGCACATATGACAGGATTATCCTATCGCTGGAGAATCGATCCTCCCAAAGAAGAAGAGACGAATGAAACAGATACAGAAAATGAATAAGAATAACAGTTGATGATACAGGGAAACGTGATAAATCCATGTTTCCCTGAAAAACATTATTTCGGCAATTATGAGGATTGTGTCAAATAAGTTATGAAAAATCAGAGACAAAGCAAGAGACTCAAATGAAGCTTATGAGAAAGAAGGATTTTATATGGAAGTAAAAAGACAAAATCATGAATTTCCACCGGTGTATGATGAAAATTCGGAAATACTGATTCTGGGGAGCTTTCCATCAGTGAAATCCAGAGAAATGCAATTTTTTTATGGACATCCACAGAACCGTTTCTGGAAGGTGCTGGCTCAGGTTTTGAATGAGACGGTTCCGCAGACGATACCAGAAAAAAAAGAGATGCTGCTGCGGCATCATATCGCTCTGTGGGACGTGATCGCAAGCTGTGATATCGCAGGATCCAGTGACAGCAGTATCCGCAATGTGGTTCCAAATGATCTCGCTTATATAATAGGAAGAAGCCGAATCACCAGAATTTATGCAAACGGAGCGAAATCAAAACAGCTGTATGACAAATATCTGGCAAAACAGCTTGGCATCGAGGCCGTGCAGCTGCCGTCCACCAGTCCGGCGAATGCGGCTTATAGTGTGGAGCGGCTGTTGGAATACTGGCAAAAAATAATAAAGACACCAGAGAAAGAGAGGTAGAGAACGTCTAGCGTCCCGACAGGATGCTTCGTTTTCGTATTAAAAATTAAATTTTAGACCTCATAAGCCGAAGCCCCCTGCTCCAGGAAATTCAGACCATTCATGGTAATTCCCATCAGCAGTTTACCAACCTGCTCAATAGAAAGTTTATAATTACTGCACACCCAGTTTTCCAGGATGCCGATGACTCCATTTGCCAGATATGCATAGGAGTAGTCCAGCATCGTTGCATCCGCATTCGGATAAATTTTCTGCCAGACACGCATACTGTTATCGTATCCGAGATACATAAGCTGTCTGATAAAGGAAGAATCCCCGTGCGGTCCGATCAGAACCTGACAGAGATCGCGATTCTGATCGATAAGATGTAAGATATCGTTAAACCAGTTATCATTTGCAAGTGTTAGCACAATATTTTCAAATAATTCGTTCTGAATCTGCGTCAGCAGTGCATACACATCTTCATAATAAGAATAGAACGTACTGCGGTTGATGTCTGCCATTTTACAAATATCCGTTACTGTGATCTTATTCAATGGTTTTTCTTTCAACAGGTCAAAAAGTGCCTGCCGAATCACGGATTTTGTATATTTTGTACGGCGATCTGTTGCCATTTTCTTATCATCTCCTTTGGTCAATCGTCCGGAAAATTGTTAATTATCCAACAAAGTGAAGATAAAATGTGGGATAATTGACAGAAAAAATCAAATTGACGGTTGATATTTGCTTTTAGTTGATTATAATATACAAGAGTTAAAAATGCAACAGGTGTTGTCAAAGACACGACTGTTGCGTAAGAAACAACTGTTATGAAATAGACACCTTTTTATAGTTATAGGAAAAGTTTGTGTCTGTTTCGCAAAAAATGTTTAAATTAAGTAACAAGCAATCAACATACTGGTTAAGGAACATAGGAAAGGAGTGCATATCGTGGCAAGTTTATCACATACGATGCAGAGAAAAGCGTTCAGCGCAGCAATTGACGTTGCTTTAAAAAGACTGAACAAAGACAGAGAAAAAGGATTACTTCAGATTATTGATCTGGCTCAGAAATTCATGGGCGACAACTTCAAACCGGAAGCTTACGAAGGTGCAAAAGCAATCGTTCAGAACCCGGATCACAAGTGGATGAAATTCGTAAACACAATGCTTGACGAGTTAGATCCGAACGTTGCAAAAATGACAGCATTAAACCTTGGTTTTGAGGCTGCTTTTTATGGTACAAAAACAATCCGTAAAATGCGTCAGGTTCATCACTGCAATATTCCGTGGCTGATCCTGATGGATCCGACCAGTGCATGTAATTTAAGATGTACAGGATGCTGGGCAGCAGAGTATGGTTACAAACTGAACCTTACATACGAAGAGTTAGATGATATCGTAACACAGGGTAAAGAACTTGGTATCTACTTCTATATGTTCACTGGCGGAGAACCACTGGTTCGTAAAGCAGATATTCTGAAACTTTGTAAAAAACATCATGATGTGGCATTCCACAGCTTCACAAACGGAACACTGATCGATGAAGAATTCTGTAAAGAAGTTCAGAAATTAGGAAATCTTTCCTTCTCTCTGAGTCTGGAAGGATTTGAGGAAGCAAACGATGGTCGTCGTGGTCAGGGTATTTTCCAGAAGGTTCTTGGAGCAATGGATCTGATGAAACGCTACGGTCTGTTCTTCGGAACATCTGTATGTTACACAAGAAAGAACATGGATGCAGTTACCTCTGATGAGTTCTTTGATCTTCTGATCGAGCACGGATGCCGTTATTCCTGGTATTTCCACTATATGCCGGTTGGAAACGAAGCGGATGTAGAACTGATGCCGACAATGGAGCAGCGTGAGTATATTTACAAACGTATCCGTGAGGTTCGTGCATTTGAGGGTGGAAAACCGATCATGCTTATGGACTTCCAGAACGATGGTGAGTTCGTAGGCGGATGTATTGCCGGTGGACGTAACTACTTCCACATCAATGCAAACGGAGATGCTGAGCCATGTGTATTCATTCACTACTCAGGAGCAAACATCCGTGAAAATACATTACTTGAGTGTCTGCAGCAGCCATTATTCATGGCATACAGAGATAACCAGCCGTTCAACGACAATATGCTCCGTCCGTGCCCGATGCTTGAGAATCCGGAAAAACTTCAGGAGATGGTTCGTGAGACTGGCGCAAAATCTACAGATTTACAGTCTCCGGAGAGTGCAGAGCACCTTTGCGGAAAATGTGAGCCGTATGCAGCAGAGTGGAAAGAACATGCTGACAAGATCTGGGCAGAGCATCCGTTCGTAAAGAAAGGATACAAGAACTACAAGAGTGAGATTGAAGGAACTGACGCAAAATAAGGACAGACATACAGGAGGAATTGAAAGATGGACGTAAAACATGCTGCAGCTAGAAAGTCATTTGAACTGGCTTTTTCAGGAGTTTATAAATACATCAACAAAAACAAAGAAGAGAACCTGGTCAAACTGATGAACCTTGCACATAAAATTGCAGGAAAAAACTTCCCACAGTATTTCTGGGATAATGCAAATGAGGTTCTTGGTGATCCGGAGCAGAAATGGACACAGATGATCTATAATGCAATGGACAGACTTCATCCAAACATTGTAAAACAGCACGTATTAAACATGGGATTTGAAGCTGGCCTGACAGGTTTCAAAAAAGTAAGAGAAAATCGTGAAAAATATGGATGTAACGTGCCGTGGGTTATTCTGATGGATCCGACCAGTGCATGTAACCTGAAATGTACAGGATGCTGGGCAGCTGAGTATGGTCATCAGCTTCAGTTAAGCAATGAAGAACTTGACAGAATCATCACAGAAGCAAAAGAACTCGGTATTCATTTCTTCGTATTAACCGGTGGTGAGCCGATGGTTCGTAAGAAAGATATCCTGATGCTTGCTGAGAAACACAATGACTGTGCATTCCACATCTTCACAAACGGAACTCTGATTGATGAGGAGCTCTGTAAAGAAGTTCAGAGACTTGGTAACTTATCTTTCGCACTGTCTGTAGAGGGATATGCAGAGACAAACGATGACCGCCGTGGTCAGGGTGTATTTGAGAAAGTTATGCACGCTATGGATCTGATGAAAGAGCATGGTCTGTTATTCGGTACATCCATCTGCTACACAAGCAAAAACTACAAAGTAGTTACATCCGATGAATTCCTTCAGATGCTGGTAGACAAAGGAGCAATCCTTTCCTGGTTCTTCCATTATATGCCAGTCGGAAAAGATGCAAGTACAGATCTGCTTCTGACACCGGAACAGCGTGAGTACATGGTAGAGCGTGTTCGTTTTGTACGAAGCAGAAAATGCCCGATCAAACTCTTTACACTGGATTTCCAGAACGATGCAGAGTTTGTAGGCGGATGTATCGCCGGTGGTAAGAACTACTTACATATCAACCCAAATGGAGATGTAGAGCCATGTGTATTCATCCACTACTCCAATATTAATATCAAAGAGCATTCCCTGCTTGAGTGCTTACAGCAGCCGTTGTTCATGCAGTATCATGACAATATGCCGTTTAATGATAATCAGCTTCGTCCATGCCCGATGCTTGAGAATCCGGAGATGATCAAGAAGATGGTAGAGGCTTCCGGAGCTCATTCTACGGATATGCAGGCAGAAGAGCCGGTTGACAGTCTGATCGCAAAAACAATTCCATACGCAGAGAACTGGAAACCAGTTGCTGACAGATTATGGAAAGAGCGTCAGGATGAAGTTGCTGAGGCAAGAAAAGAGCGTTTTGAAAAATACGGTGAGTAATTTAACCAAATAAAAAGAAAGTGTCCTGCTTCAAGTGCATAAAGCACAGTAAGCAGGACACTTTCTTTTTATCATAAGGGGAGTGATACCCTTCTGATAAGCTGCGTAGCAGCTATTTGGTCATGAAGCAAGTAGCGTAAGCGGATTGCGAACACCTTAGCCTAACAGCAGTAAGCTGAATACCAGTGTGAACAGCGCTACTGTCTCAACGATACCAATTACGATAAAGTAGTTTGCAGTACCTTTACCGGTTGCTCCGAGAGCGTCTGCGGCTGCTGCCGCGCATTTACCCTGGAATAATCCGGAAAGACCGATTGCAAGTCCGCCGAAGAGACCAACACCAAGTGCCAGACCTGCATCTGCACCGCCAGTTACTGCGGATTTGATAAAGTTCATAAGAAGGAATCCATAAATTGTCTGTGTCAGCGGTGCACCGGAAAATGCGATCATAATGAACGGTGCTGCTTTGCCGCTTGCGTAACACTTTTTCCAAGCTCCTACTGATGCCATTCCGGCAAATCCTGCACCGAATGCAGATCCTGCTGCTGATAAACCAAGTGCAGCTGCCATACCTATAAATGCGATATTCATAATAATTCTCCTTTTTTAAGCTGTTTTGATTCAAGAATAAGGTTATCATTCTTGTTGCGGGATGCACATCGTATCATATATGGCATAACATCTTTGTGCATCTTTGCAAATTTACTACTTTTTAATCTTTTCGTTTACTTTAAATGGTTCATATGCAATTCCAGTCCACTCCAGACCGGCCTGTCCGGAAAATTCCAGAACGTTTAATCGAACGCCGTGTACAACGACGGATAGGAAACACATGATAATATTCAGTCCGTGTCCGATCAATACGACCACAACGCCCAGAATGATGAGTGGTCCGTGGAACCCTGCTGCAATGCCGTTGAAACTCTGTGAAATGGCAAATCCTGCCATACCTACAGCAAACAGACGGATATAACTCATAACATTTCCAAAACAGCTGATCGTGTTTAAGAATACGGTAAATGCGTCTCCAAGACCTGCTTTCAAGCCCTGACCGATTGTTTTGTCCGGTGCCATACCGCCGAAGAGAACAACAAGGATAAATGCAATACCTACCATACCAAAGATTGGTTTGATATTAAGTTTCTGACCAATAACCAGGTACAGAGATAACAGATACATGCCGATGACTGCAACCAGCCATCCAAGGTCTGCCACCCAGCTTAAGTTTTTCTCGCTCAGTTTCTTTTTGATAGAGATTAGACTTCCCAGTGCCATCTGGATCGCTCCGATGGTGAAGGAAAACTTCATAATGGCATTTTGCTGTGTCACAGCACTTACGCCGAAGTATTCCGGGTAGTTTGCAAACTGAGGAATGACCAGAGCTTTTAAGAAAGGTACATGCATTGCTTTTTCCATACCAAACCACGTACCTGTGACGGCGCCCCATACGATAGTCGCAATGGAGAGGACCAGTAGCAGGTAAGTTGTCGTATTAAATTTCTTTGTTTTTGCTACCAGAGCGATCGTTGTGATCAGGATCAGGCAACCGTAACCGGCATCACCGATGATCATTGCAAAGAACAATGTGAAAAACAGGAAAAACCAGAGCGAGATATCTGACTCCCGATAGCCCGGAAGAATTCCAAGGATATCAAATACCGGCCGGATCAGTCCGGAAACTTTCCCATATTTTACTTTGGTAGGGACTTCTGTATCATCCTCTGTCACATCATCCATGGCCCAGGCCCATTGATGCTCCGTGGCTGCGGCCTTGAATTTCGGAAGATCTGTTTCCGGGAGATAACCGGAAATCCATACAAAATCTTCGTCATGCTCTGATGTTTCGCTGGCAGAAGAGTAGTTTTCCTCATTTTGTGCTTTCAACATCTGCACCTGAAAACTCGCATCATAGATGCTGGCTTTTTTCAGTGTTTCTTCACAGGTAAGGATCTCCTGGCGGCACTGTTCAATTTCAGCCACCAGTGCATCCATACCTTTTTCCGGAAGGGTAAATTCTGTTGCCGGAATGGTCGGAGGCAACGATCCAAGTACCGCAACCGTATGCATTTTATCAATGGAAGCAAGTCGGATCAGACGGATTTCAGGATCTTGAACAGCTGTCTGGTATTCATTCCTGCCGAGACGGTAGAAGTGAAGATCATAACCGGCATCCTTTAATGCTGTTACTTCATCCGGGGAGAAGTTTCCCCAGGCTTTGATTCGTTCGATTTCTGCATTGGCAGCACTGATTTCCTGTTCCAGTGCGGATTTTCTGTCCAGTGCACTCAGAACATCCTGATACATTTCTTCAAACTCGGAATCGGAAAGAACAGGTGTGCTTTCTTTGCTTCGGGATTTTTTATCCGGTGCATAATCTGTCAGTGCAGAAGCAGTTTTGGAAAGGGTTGTGAAACGTTCCGCTACTGCACGCGCCGGGCTTTTCTTTTCTGCCAGATGCAAAAGTCCGAGTGTTCGAAGTCCGTCGAGCATCTCGTCTTTTCTGGAGACGGATGACACGACGCAGACCATTTTCATTTTCTCTATCATTGTGCCGCCTCCATAAGTTTTTTCTTTGAAATCTTTCCGCGGACAACGGCTGCAGTCTGCTGATCGCCAAGGAAAACTCCGATGATACGGATATTTTCTTTGGCTTCCGGAATCTTAACCTTTTCAAACAGGTTGACCCGCTGGGAAGTAGAGCGTAACTCTTTTTCCAGAAGTGCTTCCTGCTTGCGAAGGGTAGATACCAGTGCATCCAGACGCGCAATCTCGCGGAGTTTTATAATAGCAGTGTCCACCCACAGAGGATAGTCGTCCACATCATACGCGATGTCTTTGAAAGTCAGTTCCTGAAAAGCGGGAACGGTGACACCGGCGATGTTCTCATTCTTACAGATGACGGTATCCGGCTGAACCAGGTGATCCAGCTTTTTGCTTTCCGCGAAGATTTCGTTTTCGGCAAATACTGCAACCCAGTCATCCAGGTCACCAATCATCTGAGCACGCTCGACTTCCTTCTGTTCCAGATCAGCTTTTGTTTTCGTGATCACGGCCTGCAACTGTTGCTTTTTCAACTGCAGGGTAGGAAGATAACGCTGATACTGTTTCAGGCGGTCTTTCTGCAATTTCTGCTCATTTTTTGTAAGTTTGATAGCCATCAACTGCTCCTTTTAGTGTAATGCTTCTTTGTTTGGCCATCTTTCCTGCAGAAGACTTGTCTTCAAACCGGTTTCATTTGGCTCGAAGCATTCTGCAAGGATTTCCCAGCCAAGGTCAAGGGCATCTTCAAGTGGAATATTTACACTGAGGTCCATAAGTTTTGTTTCGAAAAGCTCACCATATTTCAGAAGTTTTTCATCCCAGTCACTCATAAGGAATCCCATGGATTTTTTTTCAAGAGCCTCTTTATACTGAGAGTAAAGGCGGATCATACCATCCATAAGTGCACGGTGGTCATCCCGGGTCTTTCCATTTACATTCTGTTTCAGACGGGAGAGAGATCCGAATGGTTCAATGTGTCCATTTTTCAGATAATACTGACCTTCTGTGATATAACCGGTGTTGTCCGGAACCGGATGTGTAACATCATCACCAGGCATTGTGGTAACACCAAGAATGGTAATGGATCCGGCACCTTCGATGTCAACGGCCTTTTCATAACGGGAAGCCAGGCAGCTGTACAGATCGCCCGGATAACCACGGTTGGAAGGTACCTGTTCCATCGTGATGGCCATTTCTTTCTGTGCATCGGCGTAGTTTGTCATATCAGTAAGAAGTACCAGTACTTTCTTTCCGTTTAAGGCAAACTGTTCTGCAACAGCAAGAGCCATATCCGGAACCAGTGTACACTCAACGGTCGGATCGGAAGCGGTATGGATAAACATAACCGTATGGCTCATGGCACCACCCTTTTCCAGGGTATCACGGAATGTCAGGTAATCATCGTATTTCAATCCCATACCACCTAAAACGATGACATCGACTTCTGCCTGAAGTGCGATACGGGAGAGCAGTGCGTTGTAAGGCTCTCCGGAGATAGAGAAAATCGGAAGTTTCTGACTCTCTACCAGTGTATTGAACACATCGATCATCGGGATACCGGTACGGATCATGTTTTTCGGTAAAATACGTTTTGCCGGGTTGAAGGACGGTCCGCCAATCGGAATCATATTTTCCGTCAGTGCCGGGCCGTGATCTCTTGGAACACCGGCACCGTCAAATACCCGTCCAAGCAGGTGATCGGAGAAGGACACCATCATTGGTCTGCCGAGGAAGCGGACGGGATCGTTGGTTCCGACACCCTGTGCACCTGCAAATACCTGAAGAGATACCAGGTCTTTATCAAGTTTTATAACAGTCGCGTAACTGTCACCTACGAGAGCCAGATCGCCCAGGCGGACATCCGTTGCTCTGACAGTAACTACGTTACCGACGATTGATTCAATTTTTGTATATACTTTCTGCACGCTAACATCCTCCTACTCGACAGCTTTTGATTTGTAGAATTCTGAGATTTTCTTTTCCTGTGCGTAGAATTCCGGTGATTCGAATTCTGTACCGTGCCAGTCAAGGAATTCCTGTCTTAACTGGTTGAAGAAACCTCGGATCTCGTTTTTGTCATCCAGATCATAGGAGGCCATCAATGCATCGTAAAGAATGCCGAATTCTTCCCGCTGTCTGTCCGGAGAGCATGCCGCGTCGATCGGATCGAAGGAGTTCTGCTGCAGATACACGGAATCGAGCAGCTCGCCCTTCTGATAAATAATGTAATCTTCTGCGGAAGTTCCTTCCTCACCGACTACCTTCATCATCTGGTTGATCTCATTTCCTCGGTGCAAAATGGAACGTGCTTCTTCCACACGGGTCATATCAACAACACCGTCGTATTTGGACCAGGAATCCATCGGATGGATGGCCGGGTATTTACGGGCATCGGAACGCTCTCGGGAAAGTCCGTGGAATGCACCGACTACCTTCAGCGTTGCCTGTGTAACCGGCTCCTCGAAGTTACCACCTGCCGGTGATACGGTACCACCGATGGTAACAGATGCGATCTTGCCGTTTTTCAGTCTTACTTTACCGGCACGCTCATAGAAAGAAGCGATGGTGGATTCTAGGTAAGCCGGGAAAGCTTCTTCCCCCGGAATCTCTTCCAGACGTCCGGACATCTCACGCATTGCCTGTGCCCAACGGCTGGTGGAATCTGCAAGCAGAAGAACATTCAGGCCCATCTGCCGGTAGTATTCAGCCAGTGTTACGGCTGTGTAGCAGGATGCCTCTCGTGCGGCTACCGGCATGGAAGAAGTGTTGCAGATGATGATCGTACGTTCCATCAGGGATCTTCCGGTCTTTGGATCTTCCAGTTCAGGGAACTCTTTTAAGATTTCCACAACCTCGCCGGCACGCTCGCCACATGCGGCAACGATAACGATATCGGCTTCTCCGTTTTTCGCTTCCATATGCTGAAGCACTGTTTTTCCGGCTCCGAATGGTCCCGGTACGCAGAAAGTTCCACCTTTTGCTACCGGAAGGAAAGAGTCGATACAGCGAATCTGGGTTACAAGTGGTTCGTCCGGACGAAGTCTTTCCTCATAGCATTTTACTGCCTGTTTAATTGGCTGGGAGATAACCATGCTTAATTCTTTCTCCTCGCCGTCTCCATTTTCAATGATACAAATGGTTGCCCGTACATGGTAAGAACCTTTTTCTTTGATGGATTTTACTTTCCAGTCATGACCTTTCAGTGTGAAAGGAACCATGATCTCGTGTGTAAATAATCCTTCCGGAACACTTCCGATGATGTCACCGGCTTCTACGGCATCACCGATCTTTACGGATGGGGTAAATTCCCATGTCCGGTCCGGAATCGGATCGAGGTATACGCCTCGTTCAAGGAAAAATCCGCATTGCTCGGCCAGATCCGGCAACGGATTCTGCAGACCGTCAAATACCTGTGTGAGCAGACCCGGTCCAAGTTCTACGCTCATCAGTTCACCGGTAAATTCTACAGGATCTCCGACTTTAATGCCGTTTGACATTTCGTAGATCTGCATGCTGGCAATACCGTTGTTGATACGGATAACCTCGCCTTTTAAGCGTTTTCCGTCAACAAGGATATAACCAACTTCATTTTTATGAACGGCACCTTCAAAGCTGACATTTGCCAGGTTGCCGTTTATACCAGTTACATATCCTGTTACTGTTTCCATTCAATTTTCTCCTGTTATTAAATAGTTTTCCGTTTCATCAGATAGGGGAAGCATTGCACTCCTATAACTGATAAACGCGTTGCTGCACCTGATCAAAAAGGCGTTTGAATTCTTTTTTACCTTTTTCCTGTACAAAACAGTTCTGGCGCTCCAGCAATTTCAATTTAACCGCATACCCAAATAGATAGACATCGTCAAAGGTATGCAAACCTACCAGGGAATCAAGATTTTCAAATTCGTAATCCAGCAGGATTTTCTCGGCTTCCAGCGGATTTTTTGCTGCAAGCACGGTTCCTATTACCTGGGTGAGCACAGAATCCTTATCGTAGGATTTCAGATAAGCCCGTCCGAGGTTCATGCTTCTCTGATAATTGAGCTCACTCATAAGGTTGTTGTAAAAAACAGCCCAGTCTTTTAACAGTGGTCCTTCATCAGAGGAGAGAGTGAGATTACTTAAAAATTCGTATTTTGATTCGCTTACATTTGACTGGCACATGCCAAGAAATTCTTCATAAGTAAAAGGCATGTCTCCGTCCGTTCTCAGGTCCGGCAGGCTGGATATCAGATAATAATATGAAGCCATAAGCACCTCCTGCTAGAAATCAAGATTTCTGAAGTACGGCATCAGCATCTGCATGATTTCGTCATCGGAACAGTCAAAATAACCGGAACCGTCTTTTGCCGCCAGCCGGAATCCTGCACGGACACCTTTGGCCGGTCGGATTTCGAGACCGTTTTTGATTTCATCTGCAAGTTCTGCTTTCAGTGCATCACTTACTTGTGCAACTTCTACGGAATAACTATCTACCCCTTCATCAGCAATCACTGCTTTGATTAATTTTCCGAGTGCAGCATCACAAAGATTGTCTTTCACCTTTGCGGAAAGAATTTTTTCAAATTCTGCTTTTACCTCGGTTTTAAATGCGAGCATGGCATCGCGTTTTGCCTGCTCCGCGCTGATGGCAGCACTTTCTTTTAGAATACCGATTTCTTTTTCTGAAGCTTCCTGAATACTTTTTGCCTCAGATTTTGCATCTGCAATTATAGCATCTGCTTTTTTCTTAGCTTCTGCAATAATCGCTTCTGCTTCTGCATTGGCTGCATCAATTCCGTCTTTGCGGATGGAGGAAACTAAGTCCTGAATCTGTAATTCCATACGTTCACTTCCCTTCGTGTTCTTTGGATTGTACTGAAATAAATACAATTTAGAACACATTATAATATACAATGGATTGACATGCAAGTACTATTTTTAATTGTTTATAATTAAACAATCTCACCGGTTATTATATCCGATATTGAGCATAATTTACAAAAGTAATGTACTTTTTTTGATACATGCTTATAGTTGCTGTTCTTGTGCAATAGCAGATACCTATGTTATACTTACATTTATGAAAGAAAATGAAACATTAAAAAGGCGGGTGCTGGATCTGGCAAACCGCTGTTATCAGCAAAATATATATACATTTTCCGGGTTTTTAAATGCAGCAGAAGTGTCAGATGTATATTCTATGGAGCGGGAGTTAGATTTTATTCCATGGAAATTATTTGGAGGCACGGAAGGCTGTGAACGGCAGATGCTACGGTTTGGATCGGAGGAAGCGTTAGGGTATGAGGAGGCGTTTCCCATCAGTTGTGTGGTGATCCGCCCATCAGCACCGAAATTTGCCGAGGATTTAAGTCATCGGGATTTTTTGGGGGCATTGATGAATCTAGGAATAGAAAGGGATGTTCTTGGTGATATTATTGTCAGGGATTCTGTCGGTTATGTGTTCTGTGAGGACGCGATGGCAGCTTATCTGGCGGAAAATATTACCCAGGTGCGCCATACCGTCATGACCACAGAGGTGACAAAAGAATGTCCCGGGCAGGCGGCACCGCAGTTTCTGGAGGAAGAATTTGTCGTCAGTTCCAACCGCTGTGATGCCATTATTGCGAAAGCATACAAGCTGTCCCGTACCCGGAGTACCGAATTATTTCATGCAGGAAAAATATTTGTAAATGGCAGACAATATGACCGGAATAGTGGTATACTGAAAAGCGGAGACATCGTATCCGTGCGTGGATTTGGAAAATTTGTGTTTCATGGATTTTTACAGGAGACCAAAAAAGGAAGGATCCGTGTGGGCATTGCGAGATATGTGTAAGGATTGTGGGAGTGCAAAGCACGGAGCAATCCGTGTGATCAGGATTTGGGCGTTTTGACACCCAAATCATATCATGCAGGAAAGCAAAAAAAACAGGGATGCAAGTATTTTATGAATAGAGAAGAAAAACAGAAGCTGAAAGCTGAAAAAAAACAGCAGAAAGCGAAGGAGAAACAGGCACGGAAAGAAGTCCGGTCTGTTTATAAGGAGACAAAAGGAAACAAAGACCGGGAGATCAAGTGGGGCAAGCTTGACAATACAGCGCATCTGTTTCCGGTTATCGCAGGAGAGGGCATGACAAATGTCTATCGAGTTGCAGTCATCTTGAAAGAAGAAATCCAGCAGAAACTGCTGCAGCAGGCACTGGACATGGTATTGCCGAAATTTTCTGTATTTAATTGCAGACTGCGTCAGGGCATGTTCTGGTATTATTTTGAAGAAAATGGAAAAAAATCACCGACGGTACATGAGGAGCATACGTATCCGTGCCGTTATATTGATGAGCACCGCAACCGGAGTTATTTGTTTCGGGTGACCTATTACGGCTGCCGTATCAATCTGGAAGTTTTTCATTCACTGACAGATGGAAACGGAGCACTGAATTTCCTGAAGGAGCTGACGTATCAGTATCTGCGCCTGTCTCATCCGGAGCTTGGTGAGCAGTATGGAAACCGGCTGCACAAGCATACTTCTTTAAATACAGAGGACAGCTTTTTGCAGAATTATAAAAAGAGCCGCTTTGAGAAATCCTACAAATCGGAAAAAGCCTATATTTTAAAAGGCAGCCTGTTTCCGGAAGGAAAAATGGGAATTATTCACGGACATATGTCAGTGGATGCGGTAAAACGTGCGGCGAAGAAATACGATGCTACGATCAATGAATTTCTGGTAGCTGTATTTATCTGGGCAATTTATCAGGAGTATTTAAAAGGAATGCCTTCAAAACGGCCGGTCACCACCAGTGTGCCGGTTAACCTGCGACCATTTTTTAATTCAGTGACAACGAAAAATTTCTTTGTCATGGTTACTGCAACGTTCCATCCGAAAGCAGAAAACCAGCCATTTGAGGATGTGATTGCAGAAGTAAAAAAATCTCTGCGGGAGCAGATTACGAAAGAACATCTGGAAGAGATTTTTTCCTATAATGTGACGGGAGAAAAAACGATGATTCTGCGGACAATCCCGCTGGTGTTCAAAAAAATAGGTATGAAATACGTTTACAATATGGCGGCGAGTGCCAATACCGCAACCATCACAAACCTTGGAAGTATTCAGGTTGCACCGGAATATGAGGGGTACGTGGATCATTTCAGTGTTATTTTGTCACGTTCCAAAGGACAGAATCTGAAGATGTGCCTTTGTTCCTATAATGGAATGCTGACATCCACAATCTCATCTGTGATGAAGGATACAAAACTGCAGAAAGCATTTTACCGTTATCTGGTGGCAAATGATATTCCGGTAACAATAGAAAGTAATGGTGTGTATTATGAATAAATGTTGGAACTGCGGAGTGGAATTTGTTGATCCGACCAATGTATGTCCACTTTGTAAATGTATTACGGAGCGGGACGGAGACGAGGTACTTGAAAAGAAGCCGACCTATCCGTTCCATCCGGGGAAAGAGATAAAAAAAATCCAGCTGGCGCTGAGCATTTATACGTTGGCGGCCATTATTGCTGAAGTGATTCTGGTGATCGTTGATTTTCATGTGGGAGACCGGGTCGGATGGTCCATCATGACGGGAGCATGCTTTGTATATGCATATATTACATTGAAATTTTCCATTCAGAAACACAATGGATACCAGTTTAAAATATTATTGCAGACGCTGCTTGGCGTGGCGGTCGTTGTACTCATTGATTTTTTGACGGGATTTTCCGGCTGGTCTGTAAATTATGTATTGCCGTCAGCATTTATACTGATCGATGTGACTGTCATTATACTGATGATCGTGAACAGCAGAAACTGGCAGAGTTATATACCGATGCAGCTTTTGATCATTGTATTGAGTATTATTCCGTTTATACTCAGGCATTTTGGAATTTCCAGTGACAGTATTATATGTCTGATCGCGCTGTGTGTAGCTGTTTTTGTATTTATCGGCAGTGTGATCGTGGGAGGCCGCCGGGCAATGGATGAGTTGTACCGCCGCTTCCATGTGTGATTTATCTCAGTCTGAGTTGAGACTCCCACTTCTGTAAGTGGTGAGTAATAACAAGTCTTTCTTAGTGGGAGTACAATCTCCGACTGAGATAAACGCTTCGCGAGGGCGCACATTGTCTGGGAGACAATGGTTTTGCGCCGACCGAAACGAAGTGTAGAGTGCAGTGATTCTGAGATGAATATGTCAGCTTACGCTGACCAGAATCACGCACCAAGTCTCACGTGCGTTCGACTTGAAAAAAAGAAATTAGTATTATAATAGGAGAAAAATGAATGTTACAGACTGACAACAGTATTCGCGGAAAAGTAATGCGTGAATTGATCGCAAGAGTCGCTTCCGACAACTTGATCGGCAGAAAATTTAAAAGCGGTGAACTGCGCAAAAAAATGACAGAACCCGAGTGGCGGGTGCCGGAATTTTACAATCTGCGTGTGATCGAGGAAAAAAATTGCCGTCTGGAATTATTGGAGTGTGAGATCAAAAACGAGCGTCTTGTGTTGCTGCAGCTGCACGGAGGCGGATATATCGGTGGTATGCGTAATGCATACCGCAGTTTTGCGGGGTTATACAGTGAACTTGGCCGGGGGATGAGTGTGTTGACCGTGGATTACCGGGTGGCACCGGAGCATCCGTATCCGGCGGCACTGGAAGATGCTATAACCGGTTACAATTGGTTGCTGCAGGCAGGATGGCAGGAGCATGAGATCGTTGTGGCCGGAGATTCCGCAGGCGGCGGACTGGCACTGGCACTCTGCATGTATCTGAAGAATCAGAACCGGAAACTTCCGGCGGGGCTGATCTGTATGTCGCCCTGGACCGATCTGACCCAGTCCGGTGCATCGTATGATTTTAACTATGAACGGGATCCATTGTTTGGAAACACCCGGGACAGCCTGATCTACAGCAAGGATTATATTCAGGATGAGGATCCGACGAATCCGTATATCTCACCGTTGTATGGCAATTTCAGCGGTTTTCCGCCAATGTTGATCCAGGTGGGAAGTTATGAGATGCTGCTGAGTGATTCGGAACTGGTGGCAGAAAAAGCGAAACGTGCCGGATGCAAAGTGCGGCTCAGTGTGTACGAAGGAATGTTTCATATTTTTCAGATGGCAATGCTGATGATTCCGGAGTCCAAGCATGCCTGGCAGGAGATCGGACGTTTTCTGGATATTATGGAACATCATCTTCCGGCAGAGCATCTGGATGAGGAAGATAAAGAGATTGAGTCCAAATTTGGAGAAGTAGAATATGAATAACTATACTGATTGCTGTCTGTGCCCGAGAAACTGTCATGTGGACCGGACACAGGGAAAAACAGGTTACTGTGGACAGACCGATCAGATACGCGCGGCACGGGCTGCATTACATATGTGGGAGGAACCCTGCATATCCGGTGATGCGGGATCCGGAGCCGTGTTTTTTTCGGGCTGTACGCTTGGCTGTGTGTTCTGCCAGAACCATTCCATTGCTGCAGGCAGTGTGGGGAAAACAATTTCCGTGGAACGGCTGGCAGAAATATTTTTAGAACTTCAGGAACAGAAAGCCTGGAATATCAATCTGGTGACAGCGGGGCATTTTGCACCACAGGTGGCAAAAGCGCTGGAATTGGCAAAAAACAGGGGCTTACAGATTCCGGTCGTATATAATACATCCGGCTATGAAAAGGTAGAAACACTGCGGATGTTTGAAGGACTGACAGATATCTATCTGCCGGATTTCAAATATCTGAGCGGAGAACTTGCAGGTACATATTCTCATGCGGCGGATTATCCGCAGGTGGCAAAAGCAGCTCTTTGGGAGATGGTGCGGCAGGTTGGAAGTGCCCGGTTTGAGATCGTGTCCGGAGCAAAGGCCGGCAAGATTACCGATGAATTGTCTGTGGATGTGGCATATGCGGATGGAATGGATCAGACTTTGGATGGAACCGTGTCTGATACTGACGAATGTATGAGAGACAGCGAACCGGAAAACGGTGTTCTGGAACGAATGCTGCGCGGTGTTGTAGTTCGCCATCTGATTCTTCCGGGGCATATCGCGGAATCAAAAAAAGTGATCCGTTATCTCTATGAGACCTACGGGGATCAGATCTATATCAGCATCATGAACCAGTACACACCAATGCCGGGTATAAACGCACGGTATCCGGAACTTGGAAGAAAACTCACACCACAGGAGTACGATGAGGTAGTAGATTACGCCATAGAACTTGGCGTAGAAAACGGATTTATCCAGGACGGAGAGACAGCGGAAGAGAGCTTTATACCGACCTTTGATACTTCTGGGGTGTGAGGTGATTCTTCTGTTAGCAATCAAAGCAACCCTACTGTGTTACCACCGGCTGCTGTGTCGTCGGATCTGCCGGAAGTGCCTGAGCCGGATCCATTGTCTGGGCAGCGGTATCCGGAGTGACTGTGTCAGCAGCACCCGGATCCGGTGTTGCATCTGTGGTTCCACCAGTCGTTGATGCATCGGTGGCCCCGTCAGCGGAAGTATCTGCCTGTGTACCAGCAGTATATTCGGTAATATTTGCGTGAGAGAGTGTCTTGTTGTCAGTCAGATATATAGCAACGCTCAGCTGCTGCTTGGAAGCAGGCACTTCTACTTTCAGTGTGTCGGATTCTCCGTGGGTTGAATATACCATGATGGAATCATAACTGTCAGAAATTTTGTAGAGAATATCAGATTTTGCAATCTGATCACCGGATTCATTTGTAACAACGCAGCGGAGCTCTTTATTTCCGGGGATGGTGCACATCTCAAGTGTTCCGTTCTCGTCGGTAGTTCCTTCAAATACAGTTTCATTTCCATTGGTAATGGTTACGGTTGCATTTGCCAGTTTTTCGCCGGAAGCATCATACCAGCGGGAATATAACTGGAGATTTCCGTCCGTCAGGATTTCTTTTTCCGCGGAGAGTTCGGTACCTGCGCTGACTGCTGCATCTGTGCCCGGCAGTTCGAAGCTGCATCCGTTTAATAAAAATGCACCGCTGATCGTCAGTGCGGAAATGAGTGCAATATATGTTTTCTTTTTCATGTTTTTGATTCCTCTTTTCGTTGTTTGTAATTTTTTAATCAATGTTTTTGTAACTGCCTATAGCATGATACAAAAATGTGAATATTTCAAGAATTTTTTATGAAAAATGCAAAAAAATGTTTTCGGAAAGTATGTGGGTCAGTCGTTGACATTTTGCGGGGACCTACCTATAATAATAAAAATAAACAGGATTGTGGAGGAATTATGAATAGTAAGAGTGTATACAGAAAGAAACGTGTGGGATCTTGTCTGGCACTGTGCCTGATCGGTGCTGTCATGAGCAGTACAATGAGTATTCCGGCATGGGCGGCACCTGCATCGGGAACAGCGAAAGATGATAATACCGTAGTCCGCGATGCCATCAAAGGCACACCGGTGGGATCATTGAATGCCAATCAGGAAGTAAAAGTGAAAAGTGAGAAGAAATCTGAGGATGGATATACCTGGTATCAGATCAGTTTTGACTGGAATGGTGCGCAGACAGAAGGCTGGGTGCGTGGTGATCTGATCACAGATGGAGCATCTGCTGCGGACAGTACACAGACGGGCAGCACGACAGACCAGGCAGTGGAAGCTGCAGGTTCTGTTACTTCCAATAATTCGGGGAAGACCGATGCACAGAAAACAGATGAATTCAGTATCAATGATCAGAAATACAAAATTGCAGAAAAATTTCCGGAAACTGAGATGCCGGAGGGATTTCAGACAGCAACGATTACATATGGTGAGAAAGAGATTTCTGTTGCACAGATGAAAAACAATGCGGATACTGTGCTGGTATGGCTGGAAAATACAGCTGACAGCGCAGATAAGGGCATGTATCTGCTTGATCGTGAGCGGGGGGAGGCAGTTCCGTTTATCTGCATTGCCGGAAAAGAGGATTCTTTTGTAGTATTGACCGATGTGCCGGAAGCGGAGGAAAAGACGGTTGCAGACTGCTATCATCATACCTTGTGTACGTTTGGAAACGGAAGTATTATGGCATATCAGCTGACACAGGAAGACGAACATGTTTCCAATGACGTGACAGCGACTGATTTTTACTATGTATATGGAATTTCCAGTGAAGGTGAGCGCGGATGGTATGTGTATGATTCTGCTGGTGATACCCTGCAGCGCAGCATGATAAATATGAAATATAATACCGCGCAGGCAGATACCGGCAGCAGTCCGGATGAAACGGAGGATACATCTGTATTTGAGACAGATTCCATGACACGGATGCTGATCGCCGGAGCGGGAGTGATCGCATTACTGCTTCTGATTCTGCTGATCGTCGTTTCCGTACGTTACCGTCGTCTGCGCAGATATCTGGATGGCGAACTTGGCTTTGGTGAAGAGGATGAGGCGTTCCATGAAGAAACGGAAATGCTGCCGTCTCACACGATTGAAGTAGAATTAAAAAGCGGAACCGTAGATATTATGGATTTTGATGCTGCTGTTGAAGAGGCAGACAAAACACAAAAAAACAGTAAGAAAAAAGAAAAGAAACAGCGTCACAGAGAAGGCGAACCGCGGACAGCAGCAGAAATGTCGGAAGGGACGGAAAAATCAGTTGGTTTTACAGACGAAAATGCAGAAGCGAAAGAATCAGCTGTCGAAAAAACGGCGGAGCAGCCGATGAAAAATCCGGATCTGGAATCCGTAGTGAAGATCAAACGACCACAATCTGAGAAAAAAGAGACAAATCCGGAGACCGAACAGCTGGTTGCAGATCTGAAAAAGCTGATCCGGGAAGTGGAAGTGACGAAAAATGCAGAAGCAGAGCAGGAAGATGCGTTTTTTGATGAAGAAGACGGAGAATTTTATGATGAAGAAGATCCGGAAGAGAAAAAAGACGGAACAAATTCCTGGGATGATATTGAATTTCTGTAAATAAAAGAACAGACTCCTTTTATCGGGAAAGGACCCGGTAAAGGGAGTTTCTTTTGTTGTTGACAGATTTGCAAGTGTGTTATATCATCGTTATAACAGTCTCTTGAAATGAAAGATGATAAAGATAGGTGAATGATGCAAGATTCTGAGAAGAATAATGGAGGATAGGTTACAAATGACAATAGAGATTGATTTTAACAGTGACGAGGCATTGTATATCCAGCTTCGCAATCAGATTATATACGGCATTGCCACGCAGCAGTATCATGAAGGAGATGCTCTCCCATCGGTACGCCAGCTGGCAGATGAAATCGGCATTAATATGCATACCGTAAATAAAGCGTACAGTGTGTTGCGCCAGGAAGGTCTGCTGCGTCTGGACCGGCGCAGGGGCACCGTCATAGCACTGGATATTGACCGTCTGAAAGCAGAGGAAGAGATGCGGGATGCCCTGAGGGTTATTCTGGCCAGAGGTTTCTGCAAAGGAATTACCAGGGCAGAGGTGCATGAACTGGTGGATGAGATTTTTCATGAATACGAGTAAGAATGCCGAGGGCATTCTTGAAATAAAAAGAATTGTGGGAGTACGAAGTGCGGAACAATTCGTATGGCATCTTTTGACCCCAACATCATAAAAATAGTAAGCGTAAATTTCGGAGGAAATAGAATGCAATATAAGGGATTTACCAAACAGGCGCGCAAGGCAATGCGTCTGGCAGAAAATCTGGCAGAAAAAGAACAACAGACACAGATGGGCAGTGAGTATCTGCTGGCAGGGCTTTTGCTGGAAGGACATGGAGTAGCATATGAAATCCTGCAGCAGTTATCCGTAAATTGTGAGGATATTCTGGCACTGATCCACGAGATCGCACTGCCAAATGAAGAAGAATTTCCGGCACAGGAGGATTTCCTGACTCCGGAGGGGCATGCGGTTATTGACGGTGCTTATGCGGCAGCAGAGCGGTTTGACTGTGAAGAAGTCGGTACGGAACATCTGCTGTTTTCTGTGATAGAGCATCGCAACAGCGCAGCAGCCAGACTGCTGATGGCAATGAATGTCAACATGGGAAAAGTGTATGCGGAAATCTTGTCTGCCATGGGAAAAGAAGCATTGTATTCCCGGGAGGAAGGAAAACAATTCCGTACCGGAAAGAAATCAGAAAATGCAAAATCAGGTCTGCTTGAGACCTATACTTCAGATCTGACGGAGCGTGCCCGGCAGGGAGAACTGGATCCGCTGATCGGACGCAGTGACGAACTGCAGCGGATGATCCAGATCCTGAGCCGCCGGGGCAAAAATAATCCTTGCCTGATCGGAGAACCCGGTGTGGGAAAAACCGCGATCGTGGAAGGACTGGCAGCACGGGTAGCAGCAGGAGCCGTACCGGAGCATCTGCAGGAAAAGCGGATCCTGACTTTGGATGTATCCGGAATGGTAGCAGGTACAAAATATCGTGGTGAGTTCGAGGAACGGATCAAAGGAATTATGCAGGAAGTGCAGCAGGCAGGCAATATCCTGCTGTTTGTGGATGAACTGCATACGATTATCGGTGCAGGTGGTGCCGAAGGAGCACTGGATGCATCCAACATTATGAAACCGGCATTGTCCCGTGGACTGATCCAGATCATCGGTGCGACTACGATCCAGGAATACCGTAAGCATATCGAAAAAGATGCGGCACTGGAGCGGAGGTTTCAGCCGGTGATCGTGGAGGAACCGAGTGTGGAACAGACTGTGGAGATATTGCGTGGACTGCGTCCGCAATATGAGAAACATCACCATGTGACGATTACAGAAGAAGGACTGCGGGCTGCGGCAGAATTGTCAGAGCGTTATATCAACGACCGTTTTCTTCCGGATAAGGCAATCGACCTGATGGATGAGGCTGCTTCCAAAGTGCATATCGGCAGTATGGAGCAGCCCAAGCAGCTGGAAGAGATAAAACGGACCATGCAGCAGCGGAGTGATGAAATGGAAGAAGCGATTCTGCAGGGAAATCTGACACTTGCAGGAAGTATCAGAAGCGAACGCCAGGAATTAAAGCAGGCTTATGAGTCTGCCCTCACCAGATACAAACGTAGTCTGAACCGCAAAAAGGCGGCAGTCGGAGAAAATGAAGTGGCCGATGTAGTGGCAGACTGGACGCATATTCCGGTAAAACGACTGACCGAAGGGGAAGCCGTGCGTCTTCAGCATCTGGAAAAATCACTGCACAAACGTGTCATTGCACAGGACGAGGCAATTCAGGCAGTTGCAAAAGCGGTGCGTCGTGGAAGAGTCGGTCTTAAAGATCCGTCCAGACCGGTGGGCTCTTTTCTGTTCCTCGGACCGACCGGTGTCGGAAAAACAGAGATTTCCAAAGCACTGGCAGAGGAAGTGTTTGGTCAGGAAGAAGCTATGATCCGGGTGGATATGTCGGAATATATGGAAAAGCACAGTGTTTCAAAACTGATTGGTTCTCCGCCGGGATATGTTGGTTACGAAGAGGGTGGACAGCTCAGCGAGAAAGTGCGTCGTCATCCATATTCGGTCCTGCTGTTTGATGAGATTGAAAAAGCACATCCGGATGTGTTTAATATTTTACTGCAGGTACTGGATGACGGACATATCACCGATGCCCAGGGAAGAAAAGTTGATTTCAAAAATACCATCATCATTATGACGTCCAATGCCGGAGCACAGTCTATCATTGAGCCGAAAAAACTTGGTTTTGCAACGGTAGAAAATGAAAAAGCAGACTACAACCGGATGAAATCCAATGTGATGGAAGAAGTGCGCCGGATCTTCAAGCCGGAATTCTTAAATCGTATTGATGAGATCATTGTGTTCCATGCCCTGACCAAAGAGCACATGAAGAAGATTGTGGGCATCATGACGAAAGAACTGCAGCAGCGCTGCCGGGAACAGTTGGATCTGGAACTGAAGATTACCGACGGTGTAAAACAATATATTGTGGATAAAGCATATGATCCGAAATATGGTGCACGCCCGCTGCGCCGGATGATTCAGACGAAACTGGAGGATACGCTTGCGGATGAGCTGTTATCCGGAGCGATCAAACGGGGAAGTACCGTGACTGTGCGTATCCGCAAAGATGAGATTGTGTTCTGTTAATGATATATAATCCGTTGCCTGTGCAAGTGATGTTGCAGGGCAGCGGATTTATCTCAGTCGAGAAGACTCCCACTTCTGCAAGTGGTGAGTAATAACAAGCCTTTCTCAGTGGGAGTACAATCTCCGACTGAGATAAACGCTCC